>Ga0315294_10000150_pt1 | contig 72746 bp, 77 predicted proteins | sample YL17G13_40_MG_FD_203626 | JGI IMG/M metagenome (GOLD analysis project Ga0315294, IMG submission 203626) | Sediment microbial communities from Yellowstone Lake, YNP, Wyoming, USA - YL17G13_40 | ecosystem: Environmental > Aquatic > Freshwater > Lake > Sediment | place: USA: Wyoming | collected... | reverse complement strand
ATCCACAATTCAATGCAAATGCGCTGCCAACTGCGATATTACTGGAAGCACTTTACAAAGAAGCCTTTATTATCAGTGCAGTTTTAGCAAGACTGAGCAAAAAACAAAAATCACTGTTGCTGGAGCAGCTTCGCAATGCCCCGGATTTTACTATTTAAATTGGAATGTCAATCAGCCGCATGGAAACGAACTCGGTGCAACACTGACAGCAGACCAGATGTGCGATAATGATTGCTCACCACACTGTCCGCCATTCAAGGCAAAATCCGTTGCAATCCAGCCAACGTGCCTTATTCCGGGAGTGCTTTGCTGAACTCCTTCCTTTTTTATTTTTATTTCATTTTTAAAGCGAAATCTATTTATATCCCAAGTCTATACAATATATTATGGAAGCCCAAGAAAGCATACGCATTCCCGAAGATGCAGGAGAAAGCGCTTCAGATGCAGAGCTGAGAAGGTACGGAACCTGCCTGCGCGTCAGCGTGCCCATTGCCATTTCTGCTCTGGTAGTGACCATTGCATTGGGTTACAATCAAATGAAGCTCCAGCAGAGAACAATCTATTTCAACTATCGTGCAGCAAAGGCTCTCGAAAACCCGCAGGAAAGCGCGCAAACGAAAAAAGAAGCAGTCAAGCTTCTCATAGTCAAGACTGACGAAATTGAAAAAGGGCAAGCAAGAATTCGCCCCCATGATGCTGAACTATTTAAAAACATTCTTCAAAAACCCTCTGATCCTGAATTGCAAATTCTTACCTTGATTCTCCTTGACAGGGTTGTTCACTATACGGGCAATTCCGAAGCCAAAGGAATGCTCGCGCAATTCTTCTCAAGCAGCGCAAATGTTGAAAGATTGAAAAAGCCCGCAAGAGAAGCGATGCTTGACAAAAAACTCAGTGGATTGGCAGGTTCTTATGGAAAGAAACCCGCGCCAGGAAGAACAGTCACAAGGGAAATGCGCAGGCAGGGCTTGAAAACTCATAATCCCCTTCCAGGTGCGCACACGACTTCCCGCCTCTCCCCAAATAAAATCCCGAAAAGAAACTACTACTCGCGCAGGTAACGCAAATAAATCCATCAATAAAGCAATTTCAGCAAAAATAAAAAAAAATTCGGTTCTGATTCAGACTTTGATCTCTTCCAATTCAAAGCTCTTCTCGCAGTAGGCGCATCTCAGCGTATTCCCGTTGGATTTAAGGAATTCGGTCTCAACTCCCTTCTCATGGTTTGTTATGCAAACGGGATTGGGGCATTTTGCTATCCCCACTAGAATATCTGGAAGCTTCACCTTCTTCTTCTCAACAACTTTGCTTTTCTCAATCAAATTGAAAGTTGCTTTTGGGGAGATGAGCGCAATCTTGTTCGCCGTCTTCTCATCCACGTGCAGCCCGGCAATCTTCACAATGTCCTTCTTCTTCATCCTCTTGCTGGGAACATTCATCACCAGCGCAACCTTCCCTTCATAATTCTCGTCAATATTGAGTATTTTGAACACGAGGATTCCCTTTCCCGCCTCAATATGGTCTATCACGGTTCCGTCAACCAATTTTTCAACAGTCAAACCCATTTTCTCCCCCCAATCAATCCGCGAAACGTTTGCGTTTTATTCTGCGCCGATAATCCTTTCTTATTCCAATCGCGCGTTCAATTGCATTCATTTTTCTTTGAGCAAATCATAGAGCAGCGCCATCCTTATGGGGACTCCAAACTGTGCCTGCTCAAAATACCTCGCCCTTGGATCTGAATCAACTTCCGGGGCGATTTCATCAATTTTTGGAAGAGGATGGAGCACCACCAGGTCCTTCTTCGCATTCCTGAGAATATCCTTCGTGACCCTGAATTCCCTCTGCACTTTCTCAGCTTCATACTTGTCAAAGAACCTCTCCTTCTGTATTCTGCAAACGTAAAGCACGTCAACGTCCGAAACGTCTGTTCTCTTCCTCTGCTCAATCCTCACTTTGAATCTCTTCTCAGCTTCCCTGATCATCGCGCTCTCCATCTCAAGCCCTTTTGGGGCAATCAGCACTATTTTTGATTTGTACATTGAAAGCGCGTAGAGAAGGGAGCGCATCGTGCGCGCATGCTTCAAATCGCCAAAAAGCGCGATCTTCTGCTTCCTGATGTCCCCCTTGAGCTTCCTTATGGTGTACAAGTCCAGGATGGTCTGGGTTGGATGCTGGTTGCCCCCATCCCCTGCGTTTATTACCGGCGCCTGTGCAATTTTTGCAGCAAGCCTCGCGCTCCCCTCCAATTTATGCCTGATAATTATGACGTCAGAATACCCGTCAACAATCTTTATAGTGTCAGTGAAAGTTTCTCCCTTTGCCATGGAGCTCGCGCTCGGATCCTGGAAGTCAATCACTTCGCACCCAAGCCTTTTCGCTGCGCTTTGGAATGAAAGCCTCGTGCGGGTGCTGGGCTCGAAAAACAGGGTTGCGGCAACTTTCCTTTGAGTCAAAACCGGCTTTGCCTTCTTGATTGCCCCTTCCATCTCCTCGGCAAGATTAAATATTTTTTCAAAATCCCCAACCTGAAAATCCCGGATAGAAATTATGTCGTGCACAAAAACCCACAATATTTAACGCAGAAAAGTAATTTATACATTGCGCTTGCCCGTCAGGAAAAAGCGCGATTATTGCTTTTCAGCGCATGCAATCTTCTGCCGATCGATAATGTTTGGTCCGTTCAGGCAGGATTCTTGCTTTTTTCTATGCATTCAAAAAAGTTTTTCAGAATCCTCTCGCCGTTCTCAGTATGCCACACTTCAGGATGGAACTGCACTCCGAAAATCAATTTGGTTTTGTGGTGCATTGCTTCGATTGAGCAGGTTTTGGAATGTGCGAGCTTCACGAAGTCCTGCGGCATCTGCTTCACTTCGTCGAAATGCGAAACCCAGACGTTGAATTTCTTGGGGCAGTGTTGGAACAGAACGTCTTTCTCGTCAACGAACAGCTCCCCCAGCCCGTATTCCGCGCTTGGCCCTCTTGCCACAATCCCTCCCAGCAAATGCCCAATCAGCTGGTGCCCAAGGCAGATTCCCAGAACAGGACAATTGTTCTCAACTCCCCCTTTGATTATTTCAGCGCACACTCCAAAATCATCCTTGTAGGCAGAGCCGGGCCCCCCTCCAAGAATGTACCCATCCGAAGCAAGCTCTTCAAAAGGGGTTTTGTTCGGGAATACCTTCACTTCATGGCCCAAATCCCTCACTGTTCTCCAAATCACGTGGGTGTACTGGCCTCCATTCTCAATCACTGCAACTTTCATAATCTCACATTTTAAAATTTTATTACATAAACGCAAGGAGTTGGATAAAATTAATGAATAAATAAATATCTAAATCTTTCTGGCAAGCTTATCCGCCAGCATGATTTCGCACCCGATATCCCTCAGCTCTCCAATTCCTTTTTCATAAATCTGGGAGATTGCATCTTCGACAACCACAATCCTGAAATCCCTTTCGCTTGCTTCATAGATTGAAGTTCTTGGGCAGTTTGGGAAATTGCATCCAGTAAATATAAGGGTTGTGATCCCTTTTTCTCTGAGGAAGTTCTCAAGATCCGTTTTATAGAACGCACCCCATCTGGATTTGTACATTATATATTCATTCGGGCCGATCTCAAGAATTTCACCTAAAATAAGCCTGTCAAATTCAAGCCTTCTTTTTCCGAGCTTCAGTTCATCGACAAGTCCGGCACCAGAGGAATCAGGAGCAGCAACCTCCAAGCCCTGCTCAACCCTGTTTCTCCTGCACGCATCCACATTTGAGCCGTCTTTTTTGTAAATCCTTATAGTGTAGATTATCGGCTTTTTTGCCTCCCTGAATTTTTTCAATAATTTGACAATATTTGGAATCACTGCTTCAGAACCCTGTATTTCGCACACTGCGTCTTCCAAAACAAAGTCCTTCTGCATGTCAGTAATCAAAAGTGCGCTTTTTTTGTATTCTGGTGAAGTGTACATGTCTGCCATGATATCATATACGCATTAATCAATATAATTGTTCGTAGAAAAAAATCCTAAAAAATAATGCCTGTTTTCACGAAAACTCCTTCAATACGAAAAAATACCTGTTGAAAACTTTAGGTTCTGGGGAAATATCAACTTCCGAGAACATGGAAGCCCTGCTTTGCGGAATCCTGTAGAAAACCTGTAAAAATCCAGTGTTATTTGGGAAGAATATTGAGTCATTCCAAAGCGCAAGGAAATTCTCCTTCTCCATTCTTTTCATCCCAATCCCATCAAGGGATTTTCTCAGGAGCGCCTGCGCCTCATCCGCGGTGAGATTATAATCCAGTCCTACCCTATCCCCCCCTTCAATCACTGCAAAATACGAGACGACTGGTTTTCCATTCGCAATGCTCCCATCATATTTTATCACTAAAACATCGTAAATATCAAACCCGTTGTCGTTATAAAAATAATCCCCTTTGAAATACGAATCCTCTTCCCAGTCTGTCTCCCCCTCATAATAAAGGAAGCTCGTCTGCTTTCCATCCACTTCCAGCAAATCGCTTTCGTTGTTAACTAGTTTTTTCAGCACCTCATCAAGAGGCATCAGATCCGCTCCCTTATTAATTCCCATTGCATTTGCGCTCATCGCGCCGCCGTTTGTCACGTTCCATTTCACTGAGAATTTATTCCTCCCCCCTTCAGGGTAAGTTTCATTAATGGAATCCATCTCCGCCCTCACTTTGAATTCTTCAGGAGAGTTGTAGAAATAAATCACGGGCTGCTTCACCAAAACCCTCATCTTTGGCCTTGAAGTGAAATAATTTGAATTGCTGGAATCGCAGTAAAGCGCAACTCCCCATTCATGCGCAGTGAAAATTTTCCCGCTTGAATTTGAAGTGGAATTTTGCTCATTTATAAAATCTTCTTCGCTTTCGCCTATGCATCCAAAAATAAACACCATCATTAGCAACAATGGGACAAACCGCCTCATCTATTCTTCGCCCCTTCCCTTATCCTCTTTATCAACTGCCTGGTCAATTCAGGAATCTTATCTATTGGAGTTTTCTCATAAATCGAGCCAATCTGCATTGCATGCGCTCCTGCTTTTGCAATTTCTTCTGCCTGCTCTGGAGTTTTGATTCCCCCCCCCGCAATGTAAGTCACGTCAATGGATTTTGCGACTTTCGCTATGAATTCAGCTGGAAGAGGGCCTTCAGCCCCGGCTCCCCTGTCCGTGATTATGAATCTTGCCCCCAGATATTGAGCTGCGAGCGCAATGCCCGCGGCAATCGAAGGCTTGTTGACCGGAATGAGATTCGCATCCCCAACCCAGCCCACAGTGCCTCCGGGTTGTGTCACCATGTAGGCAACAGGCAGGGGTTCAAGCTTCAAACTTTTGATCTGGAATGAAGCAGCAGCCTGCGCCTGAATGATCCAATAGGGATTCCTTGAATTCACCAAAGACATGAAATAAAGCGCATCAGCGTATTTTGTCACTGAAGCAATGTTCCCCGGGAAAAGCAGGATGAGCGCGCCAGTCTCTTCTTTGACTCCCTTCACAACATCATCCAGAAGCGCGCCCTGCGCGCCAATGCTCCCCCCTACGAGAATGAGCCCTGCCCCCCCTTCCCCTATCCCTTTTCCGGTTTTAATAGCATCCTCTGGTGAAGGATAGTCGCAAGGGTCTATTAAGGGAAGGAGCATTGAACCGTGCTTCTCCACCTCTTCATTGATGTATTTCTCGACTTTCCCGATTTTCATTTTTTCCCTCTTGCAGCAATACTCCTCTAATCTTAAATATCCCGAGGCAAATTCATTTCGTTTCAGAAGCCTGGTTGAAGAATTCCTCCTCCATGAGTTCCATCTCCATTATTGCTTCCTCCAATTCGCTTCTCTGCTTGTCCAAAAGCTTCTTGATTTTTTCAATCTTCTTCTTCTGCAAATCCAGAGTCCTGTATTTTCTTGAAGCAGCATTGAAATGGTCTATGGAGAGAGTGAAAACCTCTTCATTGTCCATGCTGTTTGCAATATCCGTCAATATCCCCCCAAGAAGGTTGTTTGCAGCCACTTTAACTTCAGCCCTTATCTGGTGGGGCTTTTTCAAATTCTCCTTGATGATTCTCACGACACGCGCAGTTGGAAAAGGCAGCTTTTCCTCCTCTTCAGGAGGGAGTTCATCGCCCTCAACAGGCTCCTGCGAAGGTTCTGAAGGAGTCTGGGCTGGCTGGACCGCCTGGTTTGCAGGCGTATTTTGCGCAGGCTTAGCCTGCTTTTCGTTGGGATTTTGTTTTTTAGCATCAACCATGAACATCACCAGAAATAAGATAGGGAATGCAGATTTATAAGCCTTTTTGAGAGTGAAAAAAGAACAAAAACAATGGTTTTGGCAAGTCCAATTCTCCGTCGTAATAAAATCTCAATATAAAGATTTATATTTATTAATTGCATTAACTAATTATGCAAATAATCAAGATTCCACATGAAAGGACTGCTGTTTTGATTGGAACGGGCGGCACAACGAAAAGGATGGTCGAGAAACGCGGGAAAGTCAGGCTCAGAATCTCAAAAGAAGGCGACGTTGAAATACGCGGAGACAGCTTCGACGAGTGGAGGGCGCGCGAGGTTGTAAGGGCGGTTGGAAGGGGATTCAATCCGCGCACCGCAGCTCTCCTTTTCGACGAGAATTTCTACTACAAGGAGATAAATTTAAAAGATTTGACAAACAAAGAGAACCAGATTAAGCGGCAGAAGGGAAGAGTGATTGGAAGAAACGGAAGGACGAGGGAAATAATCGAAGAAACCACCGAAGTCAAATTATGCATTTACGGAAACACAATTGCATTGATTGGAAGGATAGAGGAAATAGCAGGTGCGGAGCATGCGCTGATGATGCTTTTGGGCGGCGCAAGGCACTCTTCCGTCTACTCTTACTTGGAGAAAAGAAGAAGGGAAATGAAGCAGGCAATGAACATACTCTGGCTTAATCAAAAAATTGAAAAAAAAGAAATATGAATGGCGTTTATTGATTCTACACGGTGAATTCTATGGGTGAAAATGAAGGAAAAGGCGCAGAAGAGATTTTCAAGGAATTCAGGGAGCATTCAGTTGCGGAATTCTTCAAGAAGAACCGGCAGATGCTTGGCTTTTCCGGAAGCGTGCGAAGCCTCACGACGATAATCCACGAATACGTGACAAATTCATTGGATGCGTGCGAAGAAGGGGGGATACTCCCAGACATCAACATCCGCGTGAAAGTGGTTGAAGAGAACGGGCACGTAATCATTTCAATAAGGGACAACGGCCCCGGAATCCCAAGGGAGCACATTGGAAAGGCATTGGGGGCAATGCTTGCAGGAACAAAATTCCACAGGTACATGCAGCAGAGGGGGCAGCAGGGAATTGGCGCTTCTGGCTGCACGATGTTTGCCCAGATCACAACCGGCAAGCCCGTGCACGTCAAATCCGGCACTGGGAACGGGATGGCTTATGAATGCGACATAAGCACGGATTTCAAGACAAACGCGGCAAACGTTACCAATCTGAAAGAATACAGGGAAGACTTCAGGGGCCTGGAAGTCACAGGGGAATTCTCGGAAGTGAAATACGATAGAAGCGAGCATTCTGTTTATGAATACCTGAAAAGAACCGCGATTGCGAATCCCCACGCGAAAATCGTCTTGGTGGAGCCTGATGGAAACCGAGTCGTATTCCAAAGGGCAGTGGAAGTGGTTCCGGAAAGGCCAACACTAGTTCAGCCCCATCCCCTCGGGCTCACTACGAACGATTTGATGGAGTTCTCCCACCACAGCAAAGCACGCAAGCTCGCATCATTCTTCATGCAGGAATTCGTGAGATTCTCAGATGCGAAAGTAAAGGAGCTGCAGGACCTTCTCCCCCACATAAACATGAACAAGCATCCCCAGGAACTGAGGTGGGATGAGGCAGAGCAAATCGTGAAGGCGATCCAAAAACTGAAATGGATTGCTCCTGCAACCGATTCGCTCAGGCCAATAGGCGCAGAGCACATCCAGAAAGCATTGGAGAACATCCTGAAACCCGAATTCATAGAAGTTTCCGACAGGAAGCCCAAGATCTACAGGGGAGGAGTCCCCTTCATAGTGGAAGTGGGAATCGCTTATGGAGGAAATGCAGGAAGGAAAAAAATAGACGGGACAAACACAGGAGACCTTTCAAGGTTTGCAAACAGGGCTCCCCTTTTGTTTGATACTGGGGGGTGTGCAATCACTGAGGCAGTGAAGACTGTTGATTGGAAAAGGTATGACGTGAAGGATTTCGAGAACGAGCCAATCACGGTTTTCGTGAATTTCGTTTCAGTCCACGTTCCCTATACTGGAGCAGGAAAGCAGGCAATAAGCGCGGAAGAAGAGATTCTTGAGGAAATGCGGTTTGCCATAATGGACGTTGCAAGAAGGATCCAGTTGCACGTGAGGGGGAAAAGAAGGGATTTTGAAAGGGAAGCAAAAAGAAAGGCAATCATAAAATACGTGGAAAGAATCGTAATAGACCTCTCAGACTTGTCCAGGTACAAGGATTCGAATGAACTGGAGCGCAGGCTCAAATATCTCATTGATACGAAATATTCAAAAGCATTGTTTGATGAGGAGGAAGCAGGGCACACTTGGGAACAGTACAATGAGAAGCTGGATGAGATGGAAGATGAGGAGAATGAGAAAGAGGAAAGGATAAGGGAGAAAGTGGAGGCTCTGAAAGAGGAATCCTTGGCAAAAGCAGATGAAAAAGCGGAAAAACTGGAAAAGAAGAAGAAAAATTGAACCACTGATTCATAATTCATGGGGGCGAAACAATGGCAAAAAAAGAAGAAAAAACAGTAAAAGAAGACAGGCAGGTTGCAAAAAAGCTTGAAAATCTCGGGATCAAAATGGTTGGCGAGATCAAGGCAGGTGAATCCCCGAAATTCGAAACCACATTGCGGAGCAGGGGGAACATCATATTCGATGAAAAGCTTGGCTTTATCAGATTGGGGGACAAGATGGAGACAAGGACGTTTCTCAACGTTGCGCAAGCCCGCAAATTCATGCAGACAATTGCGATTGCTGCAAAATGCAGATCCTTTGTGGAGCAGGACCTCCACACTTCAATCAGGGGACTTTTCTACCAGTTGAAATTCACTCTTGGAGAAGACGTTGAGGAGGAACTGTTCTCAGAGCAAAGCGAATCGAATCCACTGATAGAAGATCTGGAAGTCGCGCTCACTCTCAAGAGGGAGGACTTCAACCTGAGCACGGACAGGAAGGGGGTCGTGGCGGGAAGCATGGTGATAAAAGACATGTTCGGCGGGGAGACAAACGAGATAGACCTTGCAAAACAAGGGAGAAGCGGATGGATGGTTCCAAGCGACGTTGACAACGGAATGGAAATCCTCAATTTGGAAGCGGATTATGTTCTTGTGGTTGAGAAAGACGCGCTTTGGCAGAGGCTGAATGAGGATAAATTCTGGAAGAAGGAGAATTGCATTTTAATCACTCCAAAGGGACAGGCTTCAAGAGGGTGTAGAAGACTGATACGGAAGCTTGCGGATAATAAATTACCCGTTATAATCTGCACCGACTGTGACGCGTGGGGATGGTACATTTATTGGACAATCAAGACTGGAAGCATGAATCTCGCCTATCTGGGTTCGGACATTGCAACTCCGGAGGCAAAATTCATCGGAGTCACGATGCGCGACATTCAGGATTATGATTTCCTGAAGAAACTCACGATAAACGCAAAGGAAGTGGACTTGAAGCGCGCAGAGGAGATGCTCTCCTATCCATGGATAAGCAGGCATCCTGAATGGGTCGAGGAGTTGAACACGGTCGCAAAAACAAAGAAGAAACTTGAGCAGGATGCGCTTCAGGGCCCAAGGCTGACATTCGTAGGCGACTACTTAAGGGAAAAGATGGACAAAGAAAAATTCCTCCCCTAGCTAATTCTTTGTCCAGACTTTGACGAAGTCGAAGCAGATGGAGAAGGAGAAATACCTCCCGTGACTTCTTTTCATTTCAAATTTATATTGGTTACACCCCGTAACCAGGTTACACCCTGTAACCAAATTTCCATCTCCGTCATAAATTCCCCAGATTTGGAAAGAAGGGTGTAACCAAAAAAAGCCCAAACTGAATAATGCCCGCTTAATTTGTTTCTCTTCGTCATAAAGTTGCATGCGCCATTCTTGCGCGCGTAATTCTGGCAAGTTCCCTTGGTTCTTTCATGCATCTTGGCCTTTTGATGTTCATTTTCCATTTCAATGAATCAATATGTAACGGCGTACTCTTCTTCTTTGTCTAATTTCTTCAGGTGTAAATCCCGGCACTCTTATGGGAGCAAGCGCAATAGCCGGATCCATTCTCAGTTCACATATTTCCGCCATTCTACTCACTTCTTCCCTGCATTTCGCAAGCCTTTCATCCGTTAATGGCGGAAGCGCGGCCATTCTTGAAACATCCCATCTCGTTTCTCCATTTCCCGCCAAATTTTCCCTTCCAGCAGAAGCCCTTCCCTCAACTCTCATCACACCACCCACTAAAATGCATATGGAACAGGATTATATTTTTTTCCTTTTCAATATTCTTGATTTCCATGAATCTGCTCGCGCTTATAATTGGGATTGCCTCTGGAATAGTAGGATTCAGTTTCCTTTCCACATCTTCAAAAATCAAAAACAAAATAGACTTTATTTCAAAATACAAAAAAGTTTCCCTGCGGGATGCGCAGGACGGAATGATTGCCGAAATAGTGGGGCTGGTGATGGCTCCGCCCATTGTGGATTCATTCGCTTCAGAAGGCGGCCATTCCGCAATTGACCTGTCAAAAATATTCTACCTAAAAGAGGGCGCGGATTCAATCCTCATCCAGCAGGGAGTGGGCTCAAGAACATACAGTCCCGGGGAAACCCTCGTTGTTTTCGGAAAAATCCAGAGAAGCGGCGGCTACCTCAAAATGGTCTCCCTGAAGCCGGAAGAGCCATTGATAATCTCGAAAATTCTCGGAAGCGACATAAGGAAAGGATTTGAAAAAGAGGCTTCAGGCACAAACCTTCTCATGATTCTCTGCTTTTTAATTGCAATCGGCGCAATTGTTTACGGCTTATTGTGAAAAAACTTACCCTGAATTATTTTATAAAATTAGCAAGCAGCTCAGCCATCTCTTCATTATTGCTCTTTTTCGCGATTGAGAGCGCAGTGTTCCCGAATTCATCGGCAATGCTCCCATCCGCGCCATTCTGAAGGAGCACGCGCACAACTTCAACATGCCCGTTCTTCGCAGCAGCAATCAAGGGGGTTTCCTTGAAATCAGTCTGCGCATTCACGTCCGCGCCCCTCTCCAGAAGGGATTCCGCAATCTCCTTTCTTCCAAGAAGGCTTGCTTCGAAAAGCGGAGTGAATCCCTCTTCGTTTTTCGCATCCGCATCCGCCCCCCTCTCCAGAAGCATTTCCACGATTTTCAGATTCCCCTGCGAGCACCCAACGTGCAGTGCAGTCCAGCCCTCCTCATTTGAAACGTTCACGTCCGCCCCCTTTCCCAGAAGAAGCCCGACCAATTCCTCGTTCTCCATGGAGCATGCGCAAATGAACGGCGAATTTCCCTGCGAATCAGAAGAATTCACTCCAGCGCCATTGTTCAAGAGGAATTCAACCATCTCAATCTTCTCTTCCAGGCATGCGATTATTATCGCAGTATCCCCCTGCTCGTCTTTCTCGTTTATTCTCGTCCCGCTCCTGAGCAGCTTCAGCGCCTTTTCAGAATCGTTGTTCCTTATCGCATCGAAAAATTCATTCAAGCCTTCATTCATTTCCAAAACCCCTGATTAAAACCCGTTATATTGTTCGCAACAACGCGCATTCATTCAAATGCTTTCACAATCATCCCAAAATTCCCTTCATCAATCATCAATGGGGGAACAAGGCGCACAGTCTGCTCCGCAGTTGGAAGAGCGAGAACTTTATTCTCTTTGAGCATTTTTTCGCAGAAGATGCGCGCCTCCTTCTTTCCCAAGTCAACACCTATCAGAAGCCCTTTTGCGCGCACTTCCCATTTTTTCTTCTCCACGTTTTCAAGCCCTTCAAGCATTCCCTTCAGTTTCTTCCCCTTGCTCATGCTCTTCTCAACAAGCTTCTCCTCCTCTATTATTTTCAAGGTTGCAAGAGCGCCTGCGCATATGAAAGGGCTCCCCCCAAACGTCGTGCCATGGTCCCCATAACCGAAAGCAGAGCCTATTTCTTCCCTGGCAATCACCGCCCCCATTGGAAGCCCTCCTGCAATTGCCTTCGCAAGGCACAGTATGTCCGGTTTTATTCCTTCATACTCGTAGGCAAACATCTTCCCGGTTCTTCCGAATCCTGTTTGTATCTCATCCACAATCATCAAAATTCCCTTTTCATCGCATAATTCCCGCACTTCTTTTAAGAATCCTTCAGGAGGGATGATTATTCCTGATTCCCCCTGTATTGGTTCGACTATAATCGCAGCAGTGTTCTCACTCACTTCTTTTTTCACTTTCTCAATGCTTCCGTATTCCGCGTGCTTTATTGAAGGAACAAGCGGTTTGTAGGGTTTTTTGTAGTTCTCTTTCCAAGTTGCAGCCAACGCTCCCATCGTTCTTCCGTGGAAAGCGCCTTTCATTGAAATGATCTCCTTCTTCCCAGTGTGCTTGCGCGCGAGTTTCATAGCCCCCTCTATTGCCTCTGCACCGCTGTTGCAGAAGAAGCTCTTCTCCAATTTGGTGATTTGGGACATTTTCTCTGCAAGCTCAATCTGCAACTCATTGTAAAACCAGTTCGAGCAGTGTATTAGTTTTTCAGCCTGCTCTTTCAGGGCTAGCACTAGCTTTGGGTGGCAGTGACCTATGTTATTCACTGCAATTCCCGCAGTGCAGTCCAGATATTTGTTCCCAGATTCATCCCACACCCATTCCCCCTGGCCTTTCACGATCAAAAGGTCGAATCTTTTGTAGGTCTGCATAACAAATTTTTTCTCCTTTTCCTTCCATTCACCCATTCTTAACACCTATTCCTCAATTGTTTGGCATCCACCGAAAAAACAAATGCAATTGTTTCGTATCCAACGAATAGCATATGTGCAATTTTGAACGCGTAATGCGCGCGAATCGTGCATTTTCGTCGCAATGGCGCAATGCGCGCGTAGTTTTTTGTTTTTTTGCTACGCATGCCGCACTGTGCGTTTAATCATCTAATGTTTTTTTATTAAACGCGTACTTATTCATCATTAACTATGCACGTTCCTTCCCCCTTCAGCGCGCATCTTATCGCATTCTCCTTCTTTCCGTTTGCAATTATCGTTTTGATTCCTGCGCATGCGCTCTGAAGAGCGCCTTCAAGCTTGAATTTCATTCCCCCTCCCGTCTCCAATTTCCTTATTTCCTTCGGGGTAACCGAGCACACTACTTTTTCCTCCACAATGACTCCGTCAACATCCGTCAGAAGCACGAGCGCATCGCACTTCAGTTTTATTGCAACCAGGGAAGCAAGTTCGTCTGCATTGACATTCAGGCTTTTCTCCTTCTCCCCTTTTGCTATGAAAGATAATACTGGGATATAACCCGATTCCAAAAGAACTCGCAGGAACTTGTCATTTATTTTTTTCGGCCTTCCCACGTATCCAATCCACTGTTTGTTCTCATATTCTTTTTCCTCTGCAATTACAACGTTTGCGCTCGCTCCGCTGAGCCCGACTCCCTTTCCATCCAATAAAGAAACCAAATCAATGTTCGTTTCCCCTGCAACCATTTTCAGTATCCTCAGGGTCTGTTCGTCAGTTATCCTCCATCTCCCCGCATAGCTCTGCGGAACCCCCATTTTTTCCTCGTATTCCTTGATCTTCCGTCCCCCTCCGTGCACTAGGACTATCCTCTCTCCCTGAGCACGAAGTTCAAGAATCTCCTTGCAGATTCTCCCCATATGCTCCTTCTCGAGTATGCTCCCGCCAATTTTCACCACAATCATATTCAATCCCTATTAGTCATGAATTCCCAACACTGCGCAAACAAAACAGCATACTACGGTATGATGCTTATTTGCATATTGCTCAAATCCACCCAGCGCATTTCCGAACATGATGGCGGAAACGCGCGCATAATGCGCGAATCCTCTGAGTTATGGGTATTATTAGGCAAATAAAAAAGAAAAGCTTTGCGTTATGGTTCCAACGTTTGTTTCAAGCATAAGCTCAAAATTCGTCCAGAATCCTGTAGCTCAGGAAAGTGAATAAAATGAAGAAAAACGCGGAAAGCGGAAAGAACAGAGCGAATCCAATCAGGGAAACAAAAAAACCCGAAAGCACAAGGAACACAAAGTATGCGGTCTTCTCCGGAAAATGAAGAATCGCAATATCTGTAGAGACATATTTGGAATCTTTCAAGCAAGAGAATATCATCTTCTCCCACAACTTTATTCCCGTCCCATCCCCAATCGCGCCAAGGATGAGGAATGCTATGGAATAGGGAAAAGGAGTGAGGAAAAAAAGAACCATGCAGACTGGATAGATCAGGGAAAATACCACGCTCTCACGCAATTTCAGGTTCCTCATTGCGATTGCAAAAACCCCTACGGTAAGGTTGTAGGAAGCAAGAACTGTCCCAATCAATGCATTCTCAAAACCAAGCGAATAGAAGTAAATGGGGATTATGAAATTGAACAGGGGAATCGTTCCAATCGAGCGGAGCATCATTACCAATGAAATTTTCGGAATCCTCTTTCCCTTGCTTCTCAAATCCAGGCTCTCCATAATCTCCCTCATCTTCAATTTCCTTTTCTGAATCTCCGGAATCGCGTTGTAATACGCAATCTGGCACATTGAAAGGATTGAGAGGAGGATGAAGAACTTCTCAAATCCCATTATTGAAACGAAAACTCCTGAAACAAAAGCGCCCAAAGCATACGCGAAATACCTTCTTCCCTGTATTTCGCTCGATTCACTGCTCGCAATCCTCCGATTGCCATTCACTGTTGAGAGCAGGGAAGTCCTGTTCACAGCCCATATGCTCGATTGGCCCACTCCTTCAAGCACTTTAGCAAGCGCATAAGTGAAGACATTCGGGATGAGATAGCACGCGCTTGAAAGCGAATAGCAGATGAAATCCAGAAGGAACATCTTCCTCGTGCCAATCTGGTCTGCGATTGAAGCCAAAAAAAGCCTTATCACTGCAAACATCAATGGCGATAATGAGAAGATCATGCCGATTTCCACAATATCCAGGTTTTTCTGGAGAAGATAGAGGGGCACTGCTATTGAGAGGCAGCCTGAAATGAATGCCTCTGTTGAATTTAACAATTTCAATTCCTTCAAGCCCATTCCACAACCCCTATTGCATCAAGACACGATTCATTGCGAAATTCCATCAATATGCGCACGTCATGCTCAAATTTATTGTGCCGTCATGCGTGCGCTTCTGGAATTTTTTGTTTTATATTTTCTCCGGAAGCGTTTCAGGCAATCAATCTGCCCGCGCTTTCACTTTCCCATTTTCGTTGGTGAATTTAAAAACAGTTCCGTTCAATTTTCCGCTGTCCAATAGTGGGCATGCAATTTTTTCCTTTACGGAATAATAATGGGTGGAATTCTTCTTCCTGTACAAAACGCTTATCTCATCATTCTCGAACTCGAGCAAAAAGCCATAGTTGTTTTTCAGCGTGCTCTGCGCGCCATTCCCTACCCCGCAGACAAAATCAGCTTCATTTGCCACTTTCCCCATCAGCGCCTCCCCCTGTTTTCTCTCCATTACAAGCATTGAACCTTTCAACACAGCATGGATGTTTGGCAAAAGAAGTATGAGGAGTGCCAGAAGCGCTGCAAGAAGGAGAATGAATTCAAGAGATATTTGAGCTTTCATGAGCCAAACCCTTGTCTCCAAAACCAATCTTTTCAGGTCCCTTTACGTTTTTTACATCCTTCTCAATATCCTTTATGGATTCGTTTATTTCATATGTATAATTGCTCATCCTTTCGCTGCCCATTGCTGCTGTTTTTCTCAATTGAGTCACCAAAAGAAGAGCTATTGCGAGCACTGCAGCTAGAACAATTATCAACTCAGCAGATATCTGCCCTTTTTTGTTTTTCATGATTTCACCCAATGGCAGATATTATTATAAAACAAAAAAATATAAAAAGCCCACTGCTGCTACAAATACCGCCCAAACCACCGGATTCCAGTTGAATACTTTGCTTCCATCGAGAGGTGGGAAGGGGATCATGTTGAATCCGGCAAGGAACACGTTTATGTAAGCCCCAAGATAGAGCACTTCCTTAATGAGTCCAGCTGAAGGCATAATGAATAAGAGAAAAAGGAAGCCAAGGCTGATAAGAACGTTCATTGCAGGACCCGCCAGGGAAATCTTTCCGTATTCTTCCCTGGTGAGATAGGGTGCGTAGATATAAACCGCTCCCGGGGCTGCCAATATCATTTTGAAAAAAATTGAGAAAAGCAGCGCCATTCCCAGTCCAGGAGCCCACATCACGTACCTTGCGCTGGAATTGTACATCTGCGCAACGAACTTGTGCATCAATTCGTGGAGAATGAATCCAATTCCAACCGTTAGGAGCGAGGCAAAGAACATGAAGAAAATGTTGTTATTCACAAGAAACTTCGTCAATCCGCCGCTAAGCACTATGGAAAACGCCAAGGATAAGACTATTACGGATATTGCAATCTCCTTAATCTCATCTTCATCAAACTCAAATTCCATTCCCCATCTCCTCTATAATATTATGCACGCAAAAAATTAAAACCATTATGAATTATTCAGCATCCGGGCTAACAATTCTGTGCATCCCTTTTTAATCTTTTTTTGTATAAATTATCCATTATATTATTATTTAGGAACGTTTTGGTGGAAAAATGGATATATCGTCCAGGGCTGCAAGCGTAAATGAACGTGCTGAAGGCACAAGGCGCGAATTGAAATTCGATGTTTCTGATGACGTCCAATTATCCGACATGCAAAGGAAAAGGCTCGGGGCGATTCTCAATGGAATGCTGCCGGTTCTATTCATTGCAGGACAAAGCGTGAAAGCGGAATCTTTTGCATTTCCCGTTGTTGGAGGGACGATGCACGTCATTCTCTTTCATGACCGGGACCCGCAAATATCTTTGGACGCAATGCAGCAAGATAATGGTGAAGAATCAGGCGTGCTGGAATTAGCTGCAAAAGCAATAACCCTTGTCAGGGCCGCAGTAGAAGAAGAGCTTAAGGGCGCCAAAAGAAAAATCGATTTTCTAATAACGCAGGGAGAAACCACAATCTATCGCATATCTTTGGGCAATTCATTGGTTGTTGCCAAACTCGCAGGATGGAAAACCCATAATATTCACGGATATACGAGGGAAATTCCAGGGGAAATCTGAATATGCCCTGTTTGGACTTCGTTCGCTCAATTTCAATCCTTTCCCGCCCCAAATCCCACGCATATCTTATAAATCTTTTTTCTTAAATAATAATATCGAATTATCGGATATTGGTGGAAAAAATGGATGCGAAAAAATTCATTGAAAGGAGCATCAAAGAGATTAAGGAGCAGATTGGAGAGAAGAAGGCGATAATCGCAATCTCGGGCGGGGTTGATTCGACAACCGCATCCGTGCTTGCAAGCAGGGCTGTTGGGAAGAACCTAATGGGAGTTTTCGTTGATACTGGCCTCATGAGGAAGAACGAGCCCGAGCAGGTAATGAAGATGCTCAAGGAAGCGGGAATAAACGCAACGTGCGCGCGCGCCGTAGACTCATTTTTGGAGGCGCTTAAGGGAGTTGAGGAACCAGAAGAGAAGAGGAAAATAATCGGAAGGATATTCATTGAAATTTTTGATGAAATTGCGCAAAAAGAAGGCGCTGATTTCCTGGTTCAGGGAACAATAGGGCCGGATTGGATTGAGAGCGGGGGGATGGGCAGGGACAAAATCAAGAGCCATCACAACGTTGCAGGGCTTCCTTCGGGAATGAAATTGAAGCTCTGCGAGCCTTTGAGGGATTTGTACAAGCACGAAGTGAGAATGGTTGCAAAGGAATTGGGCCTTCTGCCAAAGATGTTCGAGCGCCAGCCTTTTCCCGGTCCTGGATTGGGAGTGCGCGTAGTGGGGGAAGTGACAAGGGAGAAAGTGAATATTGTTAGGGAAGCGTGCGCAATAGTTGAAGAAGAGATTGAAAAAGCGAGCTCAGAAGGGAAGATGGAGAAGCCATGGCAGTATTTCGCATCACTGTTCCCCACAAAAACAGTTGGAGTACGCGGAGACGAGAGGGCATACCAATACACAATTGTTGTGCGCGCAGTGCGCTCTTTGGATGGGATGACTGCAAATTTCTCAATCATTCCCCCTGAAATTCTTTCGAAAATCTCAACTAGAATCACGAATGAAATAAGGGACGTGGGAAGAGTGGTTTACGATATAACTAACAAGCCTCCGGGAACAATTGAAATGGAATAGTTTTATAAATTTGGCTTGGCTAATTATTATCAGTGGCCTGCGGGCGGCTTACTCCACATAATGGGGGTGAAACCCTTAGGGGGCGAAGCCCCATATGGGAGAGGAAGTTCTGCCCACCGCGAGTCCATTTGCGCTTAAGGCGCTGGGAGGGGAGCAGAAACGATACCCTTCTTTGAGGATGAGTATGAGGAAACGAGACGAGAAGAAAGGGATGAAACGGCTCCTCCTTGGACAGATGTGCGATGCAAGGTTTTCCGCTTAGACGGATGCCGCCTAAAACAGAAGGCAGACTACCGCCGGCCACTTCTATTCTTCTGTCAATATTTGCTCTATAAGATGCATCGGTTAACCGATGCATCAATCTATTGACGATTTCTCTGCATATGATTACGCGTTAGGATAAAATGGATCGTTGTTTTATATTGAAACCCAAGTAATTTACTTCAAAGTATATTGCGCCAATTCTTCCCAATCATAATTATTTAAATTTGCCACTCTAATTATTCTTGGTGATTTTTTGCTCGAAATTAAGGGAAGGCGTGCAAAGGAATTGTGGGACAAGGGCTTCGGGGAATATTTTGAGGAAGAGGAAAAGCTCATACTCTCTGATTTGGAGATTGTTTACCTATCCGGGAAAGGGCTTCTTAAGGAAGAAGCAAAGGAAGCTCAATTGAAGAAAATTAAAAAAACAAAAGGTTTTCAAGAGCTTTTCAAAGCATATTCATTCCTCAGGGAAAAGGGCTATTCGATTCGAACGGGAGCAGAAGCAGGAGAGGATTTAAGGGTTTATGAAAAAGGAATCCGGAGAGGAGAAGGTAAAAGCAAATACGTTGTTCACGTCATTGACAAGAAGAAATTCAATCATGAATCGCTTTCCTTTGCTATTGCAACCGCTCAAAGAATCAGAAGGGAACTCCTGCTCGCGCTTGTTGAAGAAAAAGGGGAAGAAGTGGTATTTTTTAAGGTTGGGAGAGTTAGATTCTAAGGGAAAAAAATGATGTATTGCAATGTTTGCGGAAGGGAGACTGAAGACTGGGAATTTTTTGTCAGGAACCAGATGGTTCTCTGCCCCTACTGCTTTTATGCAAGGCTTGATGAAGCTTACTTAGGCTATTCCTGCCAGAACTGCGGAAAAAAGCTTTCTTCAGGAGAAGTGAACTATTTCAATGGCAAGCTTCTGTGCGAAAATTGCGCAAGAGTGGACAGGGAATATTTCCGCCTCACCAAATGTTCAATTTGCGGAAAGCACATTGAAGGCGGAAAATTCTTCATTGATAAAAAGCAGGTATGCGAAGACTGCTGCAAGTCAAAAAAAGGAAAGGAAAAAGGGTTTTTCACTTCCGGAACCGAGAACATAAAAGAAAGCCAGAAAAAGGAAACTGAAAAAGGGCTGAAAACCAGGATGGAAAAAATCATCGACAGGGTATTCATGTCAGACGACTTATGAATTATCTTTCTCCAAATCCCCTTGAAAAAATTAATATTTTTTTGCAGGCATGTCATTCCATGAAAACTTTGATTGTATATTATTCCTTCACTGGACTGAACAGGAAATTCGCGCAGGCGCTCTCAAAAGAGCTGGGTTTTGATTTGGAGGAATTGAAGGAAGAGAACAAGAGAAGCATGGAAGGTCCGGGAGCCTTTTTCTGCGTACTCGATACTTTCCTGAACAATTCCAACCTCATGCCAACCAAATCCGATCCCTCCCAATATGAACTCGTCATTCTAGGTTCGCCGGTGTGGGCAGGAACGCTTCCGCCTGCAATGTGCAAATACATTGGAAAAAACAAGGGAAAATTCAAGAAAACAGCCTTCTTCTCAGTGAACGGAATGAGTGCTGAAAAGGCATTTGCGAAAATGGAAGCGCTTTGCGGGGCAAAGCCCGTGAAAACGTTCGAAATCCAGCGGAAAAACGTCAGCGATGAAAGCGAATACGAGAAAAAGGCAAAAGAGTTTGCCAAAGTCTTGCAATAGCTGGTTTTTCATTACATATAATAATCAAGTCTCCCAAACTTCAGGATTTCGCTCTTCTTCCTGTATTCTTTGATTGGAATCCTCGTTCTCTCGTTTATTCTTGCAAGCGCTTCCTCAATATTGGAAAACTTCTCAGGATTGGTTTTCATCCCATGCCTCACGCTCTCTCTCACCTGCCACACTCCCACTGGAATTATGAAGCCTTCGTAAATCTCCCTGATGAGAAGAACGCGCGCCTGCCTTCCAATCCTCTCCAAATGCTCCAAGACCCCAAGCCTTCCTGCATAATACCCCCCTGCCTCTTTCTCTGCGTAATTCTTCCTTCCCCTCCACAATTCATACTCCTGCACAATCTCCCATGCGCTTGAATCAGTTGTCCAATAAGTTTTTGGAGCCCACGCTTCAAACTGCTCATACTCCCATGCTCCGGGCATGAGCAAAATTTCATAGTGGTTGTCCATGTACATTATGCTGTAAAGGAGAATCTCGTTTATTTCCGGAAAGTCAAGAATCTTCCTTGAAATCTTCCTTCCGATGATGTCATCAGTTGCAGTTATGCTCCATCTCGTGGGAACCAATTTCCTGTTCTTCTCCACTCCAAGTATTCCGGAAGAAAGCACCCTTGAAACATAATAAACATCGTATTTTCTCAGCAAATCCACTGCTTCAGACGCCTTCATCCCCTCTTCCTGGATCTCATCCACTCTTTTAGGAATCTGCGCGTTGTCCACGACGTCCAGCTTCTCAATAGGGGCGCTCGGGCCCATGGGGGTTGTGATTGGAGAAAAATGCATTCCAAAAGAAGGCTCCCTCTTGAATCTGACTTCCACGTCAATCGGTTTGAGGGACAAAATTATCTCCTGCGCCTTCTCAAGCATTGGAGTTTTCTTGTAAACGTTCAATTCATTCTTCCCTCTCAACAATTTTGATCTCTCCTCAACGATTTCACTTGTGCTTCTTCCAAAGAAATCCGGCTCCATCAGCACTTTCTCCTCTTCTGAAACCATTGGGCCCCAATAGACGTTCGGATAGCCCATTCTTCCTACAAATAGGTTTGGCGGGGTGATTCCCATGAGTTCTTTCTTGGACTTCCACATGGTCCTCCTCTCGTACTCCTTGAGTAGTGGGCACGAAGTCAATCCGCAGAGAGCGCGGGAACCCTTGCAGCGCAGGCATAACGAGAGCATTTTTCCACTTCCTTAAATTTTATAAAGTATATTTTCAATTTGAAGCTAAAAAATAATAAATCAGGCGCTTTCATGCGTCAGAACAAATTATTTTGAAAAACGTTCAGCAAAACAATTAAAAAAGTAAATGGTCATAAAGCGCTTTGTGATTTTATGAGAAGTGCAAGAGTTATTCCGTCATCCGTAGAAAGAGCAGGGGAGCGCGCAGCCGAATTCCAGAAAATGGAACAAAGGGTTTCCACTTCAAGTTTTCCCGAATTAAAAACTATTTTCGACGAATTGACTAGTAGGGGTTGGAGCTTTGATACTCAACGAGCAGAAAAAATGGAGGCAGTCATTGATTTGGTTGAGCAATGCCTTCTGAGAGGAATACGGACCGCGAACATGGGCGGCGACGATGGCTTGTTCATGAATCTTATCATCGATGCAACGGAAAACGAAAAAGAAGTATATTTCACGCTAATATGCGCGCACAATGGAAATGTTTATGTTTACGGCGAGCGGCATATCCCCGAAGACTTATGGACAACTTTCGAGACTCGGGCAAAACCAATAGTAAGAAGTTAGGATTTCCCAAGTTTCTTTTTCTGCTCCTCTATTTCCTTGTCCTCAATCTTCCTGAACAATGGCTTAACTTCACCAAGCTTCAATTCTTCCTCGCAAAGTTCTATGCAAGCATTCCCCCAAACCATTTTCTTCCTGTCAATTCCAAGCATGTCAAAGAGTTTTTCGCACGAGAAGGGAATGAAGGGATACAGAAGAATTCCCAGGGCGCACACTCCCCTGAAGCACACGTACAAAACTTCCCTCACTTTCTTCTCATCCTTCTGCTTCCAAGGCTCTTCCGCGCTCAAATACCTGTTGAAATCAATTGAAAGCGCGAGTATTTTTTCCAAAGCCTGCTTGTATTCGTATTTCTTCATGAGTCCTGCAACTTCCTCCTGCGCTTTGTTTATTTTCCCAAGTATCTCATGCTCTTTAATCCCCCCCTTTTTGATTATTCCGCCATTCTTCTTCACCAAAATAAGAGTCCTGTGTATGAAATTCCCAATGCTTGCAACCAATTCATCATTGATTTTCCTCTGGAATTCATTCCACATGAAATCCGCATCCTCAGTGGAATGCGGGGTGATCATGGTTTCATAATACCTAAGATAATCCGGTTCGAACTTATCAAGGAATTCCTTCAGGCTCACGAACCATCCCTTGCTTTTCGAGAATTTGTCCCTCTCCAGGTTCAAATATCCCCTAACGGGGATCGCATCCGGAAGGTTGAATCCATCCTCTGTTCCCATCAGCATTGCAGGCCAGAAAAGAAAATGATGGTACACGATATCTTTCCCAATGAAGTGGATCACTTTCGTTTCTTCATTCCTCCACCACAAATCGAATTTGTCCTTCACCAAAGCCTTTGTCGAGCTCACGTATCCTATTGGCGCGTCAAACCACACGTAAAAAACCAATCCCTCCTCACCCGGAATCTTCACTCCCCAGTCCAGATTCCTCGTTATGTCCCAGTCCGCAAGCCCATTCTCAATCCAATTCGATACATAATTCACGACTTCCTTCTGCAATTCCTTGTTTTCCTTGAGCCATTTCTTCAATCTCTCGGAGAAAGCGCTCAATTTGAAGAAATAGTGGTTTGACTTATTTTTCACGGGCCTTGTTCCGCAAGTTATGCATTTGGGATCAATGATTTCCCCTGATTTCAAAGCCCTTCCGCACTTCTCGCACAAGTCGCTGTACTGCCCTTCTGCCGCGCAGTAGGGGCATTTTCCCACTAAAAACCTGTCCGGAAGATATCTTCTGCAGTTCTCGCAAAAATACTGTTCCACTTCCTTTTTAACCAAAAAGCCGTTCTCATTCAATTTGTTGAAAAAATGTATCGTCATCTCTTTGTTCTCATCACTGCTTGTCCTGTGGAATATGTCCATTGAAAAGCCCAATTTTGCAAACTCCTCCTTATCCTTCAAATGGAAGAAATCAACGAATTGCTTCGGGGTTTTCTTCTCCTTCTCCGCGCTCACTACTATGGGTGTTCCGTGCTCATCAGTAGCGCAAACGTATATTGTTTCATTCCCAATCATCCTGTTAAAGCGCGCGCATATGTCCGCCGGAAGGTATGTGCTCCTTATGTGCCCCAAATGCAAAGGTCCGTTGGCGTAAGGAAGCGCAGCTGTGATTAAAACTCTCATAAACTGATTGAAGCAGGGAAATTTAATAAACAGATGGGCGCCTGTTCAACACATAATTATTTATTGGTTCATTAAATAAATATTAAAATAGTGATAAAATGAGATACCTTTTGCAGAGACCCTCCAGCGACTCTTCAAATCAATTTAACCGGCTTTCCCCCATCACGGAAGGAATCCAAGGAACAATCGATTCACCTTCTAGAACAACATCCGGCGAAAGTGTTTTATCTGAAAGGCACCACGCACTTAGAAACCTGTTCGTCGTTATTGGCTGTGAACTTATGAAATTACCCACAACATTAGAAACAGTTATTCAAGAAGAAATTTTATGGGATGCACTAGACCGACTCGATGTAGAGAAAATATTGTCAGAAGGAAGCAGACTAATTTCCCTTCTTGTTCAGAATCTCGATGAAAAACAAAGTGCTGAAATAGACCGCAGATGGAGAGACATTCAGGATATTCTTCGCGCAAGTTCTATTCCCTCGTTCATTTCCGCACAAGAATTGGAAAGGAAATTGCGTTATTTTGTTGAAACGCATTCGAGGATGTCTGGAGAGCTTACGTTTACTTTTGTCGGTCGATTTTCATTTGTTTCTCAAGTGGAAGATATCTTCTGCCTTTTATGCGACATGATTTCCAATGCCATAGATGCCCAGAAAGGAGCAGCTGAAATAAAAGTATCGGTACGCGCTTCCCCAATTATTTTCAAAGGAAAGCAAATGGTTCATTTTTCCATCCGAGATTGGGGGCCCGGGATGGATTGCGAAACACTGAAAGGATTGGGTGGAGGCTCAACGTCAAAGGGTGAAGGTCGGGGAAGAGGATTCGCAAGCGACATTGCGATTCTGAGAAGAATAGGCGGAAAAGTATTTGTCATATCCACACCCAAAGGAAGTCCAAATACACATTATCTACTTGATAATGGAACAGTATATTCAAGAGAAATTCCACTGGGCGAGGGAAGGAAAGTCCATAGGGGCACAATCGTTCACCTATTTATTCCCGCAACAATCCCAGAACAATGATACAAAAACACCATATTAAATATGTCTTTCAATTGTAATTATAATTTTCATACGAAGCTAAACACAAATCCAGTTAACCAAACCTATAAAAGCCACTTTTCCAGAATATTCTCTTATCATTGAACCCATTATCCGCCCTCTGAATTTTTTTGGTGTTTTTATGGCAAGAAAAAAAGGAAAGCATAAAACTATAGCCTACCGCAAAAGTCTTGCGGTTGCTTCGACCTTCGGTCAAAGGCTGGAGAGAAAAATTCTCTCCATCGGCTACATAGCAAAGTGCAACGGAAGAAGCAAAGCAAATGCTCGCAAAACTTTTGCACTTTGCCATGGTTTTGAAAAAATGGATGGCAGAAGCAGGGAAAAACTTGAAAAATTGAGCAATCCCAAACTGAATAAATTCATTGAAGAATACATAGGCTTGTGCGAGCCTTCCAAAGTGCTTGTGTTTGGCGACTCAAAAGAAGACATCGAATTCATCAGAAAGGAGGCAATCAGGAAGAACGAAGAGAAGATGCTTGCAATAAAGGGACACACACTCCATTTCGATTCTTTCCACGACCAGGGAAGGGACAAGAAGAACACACGCATCCTCGTTCCCAAGGGAGTGAACCTCGGGCACGGAATAGAGACGATGGACAGGGAGGAAGGGCTGAAAGGGATAAGGGAAGTGATGGGGGGAATGATGAATGGAAAGGAAATGTACGTTCTCTTCTATTGCCTGGGTCCATTGGATTCGGAATTCTCCATTCCTTGCGTTCAAATCACTGATTCAGCATACGTTGCGCACAATGAAAACCTTCTTTTCAGGCAGGGATACAGGGAATTCCTGAAGGAGGGAAATAAATCCCGTTTCTTCAAATTCGTGCATTCCCAGGGCGAACTGGATGAGAGGGGGGCATGCAAAAACATTGACAAGAGAAGGGTATACATAGACTTGGAAGACAAAACCGTTTTCAGCGCAAACACCCAGTATGGGGGGAATTCCATTGGACTGAAGAAACTTGCAATGAGGCTGTCTTTGCAGAAGGCATCAAAAGAAGGCTGGCTTCTGGAGCACATGTTCATAATGGGAGTGAAAGGTCCGAAGGGAAGGACAAGCTATGTTTTGGGCGCTTTTCCCTCTCTCTGCGGAAAAACATCGACAGTGATGATGGAGGGAGAGGAAATCATGGGAGACGACATAGCTTTCATAAGAAAGAGGAATGGAAAAGCTTATGCAGTGAACGTGGAGAAGGGGATGTTCGGGATAATACAGGGAGTGAATTCAAAAGATGATGCTATGCTCTGGAAATCCTTGCATAAAGAGACGGAAGTGATATTCTCAAACGTGCTCGTTACTGAAGAAGGGAAGATACACTGGATAGGGAAAGATGGGGAGACTCCTTTGAAGGGCTGGAACCATTCAGGGGAGTGGTTCAAAGGCAAGAAAATTGAAGATAAGGAGATACTTAGCTCTCATCCCAACGCCCGCTTCACGATTGGACTGGAGAGCTGCAGCAATGCGAGCAGCAAATTGAACGATCCAGAGGGAGTGGGGGTTGGGGCAATAGTTTATGGAGGAAGGGATTCTGATACGTGCGTTCCAGTGGAGCAGGGGTTCGATTGGGAGCATGGCATGATAACCAAAGGCGCATGCCTTGAATCAGAAACAACCGCAGCCACTTTGGGAAAGGAAGGAGTAAGGGAGTTCAATCCCATGTCCAACCTGGACTTCCTCTCAATCACAATTGGCGAATACGTTGGGTTAAATCTGGAATTCGGAAAGGATGTTTCAATTCCAATTTTTTCAGTGAATTACTTCTTGAAGAACAAAGAAGGAAAATTACTCACTGAAAGGAAGGACAAGAAGATATGGTACAAATGGATTGACCTGAGGATAAATGGCGAAGCCGACGCAATAAAAACTCCGATGGGATTGATCCCCAAATACGAAGATTTAAAGCGCCTCTTCAAGCAGGTTCTTGGAAAAGACTATTCAAAAGAGCAGTACGGAGAGCAGTTCAAAATCCGGCTTCTTGAGAACATTGCAAAAATAGACCGTGTGATGCTGATTTACAAGCACAACATCCCTGACACCCCCAAGAGGCTTTTTGAGGTGCTCGAAGAGCAGAAGAAGAGCCTTGAGAATGCAAGAAAGGAATACGGGGACTACATCTCGCCTTTTGACTTGGGTTAGTTGATAATTACGCTCTTACAACCTATACTCACCACTTTGCATTTCCGCGCGACGGATTTGCGCACGCGCCTCTTTGCAGGCGCGCATCGGAATGGCGCCGCTGAATAGTGGATAATGGCGATTGGGTTACAACAAAACAAACGGAACAGTAAAAACTTCGCAGCCATTTATTTTCTCTCTTCCAGTTTCCTTTAAATTCGCAACAAACGCCCTCTTTGGCGCGTATTCTGAAATGAAGCTTCTCAGTGCTTTCGTGGTTTTTGCAGTAGTCTTCACTTCAATGGGAATTATTTCATTGCCATGCTCAAGAACAAAATCAACTTCTGTTTTTGAAGTCGTGCGCCAGTATTTCATCCTTCCCTTCCTTTTCAGTTCATTGTGCACAAAATTTTCATAAAGCCCATCGAATTCAACCGAATCAAAATTCTCAAGAAGGTGGTTTCTGATTCCATAATCCACAAAATATACTTTTGGGTTCTTTCTTAATTCCGTAATGAGATTCCTGTAAAATGGGGGAGTTATGAAAATCACAAAAGAATCCTGAAGAAGCGGCATTATCCCCTTTACTTCATTTGTTTTCAATCCTGCTGTCTGAGAAAGGGTTTCGTACTGAACCGTGCTTGTCAGCATCGCAGCAAAAGATTTGAGAAGCTTCACTCCACCGTCCCTGTACTTTTTTCCATACATTGACACAACATCTTTTTCCACATATGTTGTGAACAGGTTCGCCAAAAGCTCTTTCTTTTTTTCCGCTTCCTCCTCCAACACTATTCTCGGATATCCGCCATAAGTCAGGTATTCATGAAGATGCTTGTTCAATTCATCTACAAACAGCATTTCCTTTATTTTAACCGTTCCCGCAACATCAATTCTATTTTCATTGTAAATTCTCTCAAATCTCTCTCCTTTTGCCCTCAAGAATTCCTTGAAATTGAAAGTAAGCAAATCAAAAAATACTACTCTTCCGACAAGCAAAGCCCCGACATTGGTCAAATCAAAAGAAGAGGAGCCCGTAAAAACAAATTTTACCTCCGGGAAGGAGTCAAATAAAAGCTTCAGTTTTTTTCCGGCGTCATTCACATACTGGACTTCGTCAAAAAGAAAATAGTTTTTCCCAGCAGCAATATAGGAGCGCACGAATTCCTTGGCATCCTTTTCAAATTTCAGCCTCACCAAATCGTCTTCAAAAGAAATATAGTGAATTTGTTTTTCATCAATTCCCCTGCTAAGAGCCATCTCTTTCATTCTTTCAAGCAGAGTTGTTTTTCCGCTCTGCCTTGGCCCCCTTATTGCCAGCATTTCCCTTTCCTCAAGCCAGCGCCCCAAATCCTTCTCAATTTCCCTCTCAACGTATGCCATGATAGTATTATTGACGTAAAAGTATATAAATATTCGTTTTTTCGCATATTTTCATCAATTTAACTAAGTTATTTCACAAAAAAATAGAGAAAAAACAAAGTTTGAGTTTCACTTCCGAATTAGAATGGTCATTTGCTTTTTTCCCTGTACTCATCAATCATCTTCTCCAATTCCAAGTCCTTTCTTTTTTTCTCGGTTTCTTTCTCCTGTTTTTTCTTCTCTTCCTGCCTTTCAACTTTGAATCTCTTCCTTCTCTCGTAAATCTCTTTCAATCTTCCCTCAAGCACCTTTATCCTGATGTCCCTCTTGAGTATCTCCCTATCCAATCTCATTCTCTGCCAAGCGCTTCTTTCGTTTGCTGCCAGTTTTTCCTTTAAATTCCCGTTTTCCTCCTCGAGCCTCTCAGCATACTTCCTCAATTCAAGGTTCTGCATTGCAAGCTCCCTTATCTTCTCTTCATATTCCTTATCCCTTTTTGGGAAGGCTTGCGCCTCCTTTACATTAACTTCTTTCTTTTCTTCAATCCCTTTTGCTTTTCCACTTGCAAGCATCACTGATTCTCTCAGCCCAATTCCCCCCATCACGTAGCCCATAATCTCGTTTTTCTTCTTCTCATCGAATTCATCAAGCTCCTTCTCAAGCCAGCGCAGCTTGTTTCCCATCATGGAGAAGAATTTTAAAGAAGAAGCAAGTGCATCCATTTCATGGACATTTTCATATTTGGATCCCCTTGCCAATTCCTGCTTCTCTTCAACTGAAAGGCTCTTCTGGGGGACGAATAGTCTTGAATTGAATTTCCTTGCAATTTCGATCACGATTCCCGGGGCAGGGGAAACATCGCATGCAATTACAACAGGCTTTCCGTGTTTCTCGATTTCCTGCACTATCCTCTCAAGCCCCGCATTCCTTATGCTTCCCACGAAAACAAGCCTTCCTTCCAATGAAAATACCGATATTGCAGAAGTCGTTCCCGGATCTATTCCAACTATTGTATTCAGCTTATCACCCATATTCTTATCGAATTCAAATTTATAATAATTAATCCCGATTTATTGAAGATTTTTTACCAATTTTCAAGCGCATTGGACCACCACTTAGTTTATTTTTGCGCCAGCCAACAAATGCGCATGTATGCGCGCAAAGCGCAAAAGCAGCAACATTTGTTATTATTATTTATGGAATACGCATTCACCTTAACTGCAATAAACTATTTATTCCTCCCTTGCGGTAATATTCTTGTGAGAGCATGGATTTGGTGAAGACTGGGATACCAGGACTTGATGACATACTCGGAGGGGGAATACCCTTTGGTTCAATAGTGACTGTTGGGGGGGAGACCGGAACAGGCAAGACGACTCTTGCGCTCCAATACCTCTATTCTGGAATAACCGAATACGAGGAGCCCGGATTGTTCATCTCTTTTGATGAAAGGAAGAGCTTTTTCTATTCCAACATGAAAAAATACGGGTGGGATTTGCTGAAGCTGGAGAGGGAGAAGAAATTCCTCTTCATTGAATTCCCGCCTTATGAAGTGGAGCAGTTCATCACGCAGGAAGAAGTCGTGCATGAATTCATAGACGAATTGGGGATTGAAAGGCTCGTAATCGACCAAATAACCCCCTTTGCGCTGGCTTATGAGAAAGAGCATGAGCAGAGGGAGGCGATGCAGAAGCTGTTCGAGAAATTCAGGAAATGGCTGTGCACTACAATCGTTCTTGGGGACGGAATTCAGGTTCCAGGTTCAACGCCAAAAACAAAATACGGCGCAGAAAAACTCTCCGACGGTTTCATATTTCTGTATTCAATAATGCGCGCCAAGGAGAGACTGAAAGGAATAGAAGTAATAAAAATGAGGGGAATGAAGCACGAGAACAAGGTTTTCGAGTTGGAACTCTCTGACAGGGGGGCGTTCGTGCATCCGAAAAAAATCATCGAGATTTAGCTGATTCTTGTTTATAAAAATATTTTTTTGTTCTACAAAAACAATATAAACCACCCTTTCCAAATTCATATGGTGATTTAATGGTTGAAGGTGCTCCTGTGGTTGTGCAGTCTGCTCAGGGAGGAAAGGATCCGGGCATTGCAGCAGCAATAAGTGCTGTCTGCCTGCTCATAGTGGCTGCTCCCGGAATAGGCTACCTCTATTTGGGGAACATGAGGAAAGGAGTAATCTACATTGCCGCAGTGTGGGCTTGCTGGGTAGCAGTCGTTGTATGCTATATTGCCGGAGCAATGACGGGCGTAGGCGCAGTATGCTGCCTTCCATTGTTCCTAGTGCCGTTTGCATTTGGATGCGCGGTAGTATACGACGTATATTTGACAGCGAAAGGAGATAAGCAGATTCTGCCTAACTTATAAAAATCGCAAAATTAAGATGTATAGAACCGCAATCAGGCAGAAATTTTCCTTTTTTCCAATTCTCTTATTATCAGCCCTGCAATCTCTTCCGGAGTTTTCTCATCGCTTTTTACTATCAAATCGAAAACCCCCTTGTCGGTTATGTCTATTCCATAATACCTTTTATACCTCTTAATGTTGTCCTCGTCCCTTTTTCTGATGTGCCTGAGAGCCTCAGCAGCACTCATGTTGTCCCTGGTTGAAACTCTTTTTGACCTTTCCCCTTCGCTTGCTTCAAGCCACACTCTCAAATCCGCATTTTTGACTTTCCAAGGGCCAAGCCAGGTAGTGACAACGCAATTCCCCTTTTCCGCCTCCTCAACAATGCGTTTGTCCATCTCCAAATCAATGCTTTTGTCCTTATTGGCTAATTTCTGGAATTCCATGAGGGGCATTCCCCTTCTTGCAGCCTCTTCCTTGAAAGAGAATCTTATATGCTTTAATTTGAGCTTCTCTGCAAGCATTGCTCCAACAGTGTCTTTTCCGCTTCCTGCAAAACCTGCAATGCAGATGATCATTTTTTCTCTCCTTTCGTGCTTAACCGCGCACCATTCGCCAATATATTGCACTTGATTCGAACGCTCTTTCGCGCGCACTTATGGCGCATGCAAACGCGCGCCGCAAACATTTGTCGCGAGTATTTATTAAAAAGCATGCTTGACAAAACAATGAATATATATTGTGCAGTACGCGATTGCGGCGCAATTCAGCAATTCAAGCGCAATGCGTGCGCAAACACGCGATAATTTTATTTGGATTCAACGTTCATTGTTTTTTGCTCCTTTTTAACAAAAACATATTTCTCATAGATTTTTGAAATGATTGAACTGAAAACCAACGAACAAACAATGAATAATCCCACTCCCCCCAGCGTATTCCCGATTATCGGGAGCGAGAAAGGAAGCCTCATGTAAATCCTGCTTCCCCTATCAATTGTAACTGCGATGCTTGTGAAATTCCCCCGCGCATAAGTCGTCATAGTCTCCCCTTTCTGGTAAATCTCCTTGTCAGTCCACACTTCAACAAACCCTTTCTCTTTCTTTTTGAAAATATCCTCGTAAAGCGGATCCCCCTGAGTTTTGGAGATATAGTAGAACTTGGTGAAATTCTTGTTATTGTCCGCATCAATTTCCGCCATCCACGTTCCCTCTTTCCCCGGATAAAGTAGGTTGTCAATGTCGGAAACTGCAATCTGGCTTTCGAAGTAATACGTATCATTCGTATCGTTCAATCTCAGCATCTGCCCCCTCAAATCATCCGTGGAAGAGGGCGCTATGTGGTTTATGAGGAACAGATAGCCGAAGAGCAATGGAATCATGTAAATCATTTGTTTCGACGTTATGGAAAGCATTTCCTGGGAAAGCCCGCTAACCTCCTGTTCTATTTTTTCCTTTTTCTTCTTGTTCTCCTTGCCCTCGCCAAGCTTTTTCAAATCCTTCATGAGCCTGCTCATGTCCTTGTTTAGCTCATTCAGCCTCGTCCTCTTTCCGACAGTGTACGTGATATAGAGGAAAACCACTGCATAAAAAAAAGTGAATATGGCAATTTTAATCGGTCCATCCATCACTGAACACCCACAATTCTCTTCAATTCTTCCTGCGCTTCCTCGACTTTTCCTCCCCTGTTTACAACAATCTTTGCGGGAGAACCGCAAAGTGCGGAATACGCATACAGGAAGCTTCTGTTCGCATTCAAATGCTCCCCCAGCGCTTCCCTTTCCTCCTCGTCCCTTGTTCTTGTGGGGTCATTCGCCCTTCTTGAAAGGATCTCTTCTGCCGGCGCCTCAATGAGAACAAGCGCTTCAACTTTCAGCAGTTGCAGAATCCTATAGGGAAGGCCCGGAAGGAACCCATTTGGGGTTTTGATTGAGCAATGAGTATCCAAAACAAACCTTTCACTTGTTTTTGCAAGCTCTTTTGCGGCTTTTTCCTGTATCTCCTCCTGCGATTTCACTGGAAGCTTCCTCATGTCGTCCCTGTTTTTCACTCCCTGTTTTTGCGCAATCGAGAACATGGCATCCCCGTAATTCATTATCCTTATTTTCCCTTCCAATCCCTTCAATACAGTTGATTTCCCGACTCCTGGAGCCCCCAAAACAATCACGCATCCCATTTCATCACCATTTTTTTAAACTACTTGCAGCAACATTTTTGCATAAGCATCTGCCATGTCAAAACGTTGAAAAAGCATAAATTACTCGTTTATTTGGTTGAATTTATGACGCTTTTTCCTTTCAAGATATTTTCAATGCAAAATATTATTTAACTATGTTTTGATATTCTATTTATGTGGAAGATAGTTATTGCCCTGCTCATGGCTTTTGCGATTGTTTCTTCTTTTACTGCCTCCCAGCTTGAAGAATTGAAAGTGAAGCTGTGGAAAGACGGGAAAATCGGCGCTACTGGAAAAATGTACGATCTTGAATTGAGAATCGCAATGCCCTCCAACACTTCCTATCAAAAAATCCAATACACCAGCCAATTGTTCACAGACGAATACGGGAATTTTTATGCTTACTTGAAAAAAACGGAGCCTGAAAATCCCTACCAGTATAATTTTTCCTGCACTGCTGATTTATATGAAAGGATTTCGCAGAACATAACTGAAGGCTCTTTCGAGCAGGAGAACGGCAATTGGTCAAAACTGTACAACTCCCTCACTGAGAATTCGAGCTCCCTTTTCGAAGGAATATCCGAAATCGCATTCTGGGTGAACCACCAGATTGAATACGATCTGGACATGGTGGGAATTGAGATGACTCCGGAAGAGATTCTTAGTGCAAAGAAGGGAGTGTGCATCCATTATACCACCCTTTTCAATAAAATCGTGAATTCCTCGGGAATAAAGACAAGGGAGCTTTCAGGCTACGTGTACACGCACGACTGGATCCCACACTCCTGGAGCGAAGTCTACCTGGGGGGTTGGATTCCAGTGGATGCAACATGGATGCAGTTTGGAAGGCTTGATGCGGGGCACATTGAATTCAACAAAATTGACGATAAGACAAAAATAATTGCTTCAGTGAAGTCAGGAGTTGATTTGTACAGGGAAGGAGGAAATGACCAGGCAATCGGAGTTGAAGTGATAAATTACAAGGAGAACGATAATCTCTTCAGCGCAAACACTCCATTTTCATCAGTCCCCTTTGATTCAGAAGGAATAATCTATGCGGAATTCACAGGAATGGATTACAGGGCGTTTTCGGCAAAAGCCCTTCCCTGCAAGGGCGAAGCGTTGGTTTTTGAAAAAGAGGAGCAGCTCGCGATTTTGATTCCGAATAAAAAAACAATTGTCGTGTGGAAATTCAAGGTGAACCCTTCTTTGGAGAGGGGCTACAAATACACATGCCCCGTGAAAATTGCTGCTTCTGGTTTTGGGGATAAAATCTTGATTGTCGAGATTTCAGAAGCGGGGATTGAAAAGGCAGAGGGGAGTCTTTCTAAAAATTTCCTGAAGGAAGGCGAAATTGGAAAGCTTTACTACAAGGGAAAATATCTTTTCGCAGCATCCCCGACTTTTTCTGCGAATCTTCCATACACTTTGGGAGAGGGGGAATACACATTCAGGGCTTCCGGGAGGGGGCAGCAATTCCTTTATGTTGTTGGCAGGGGATCAGTCAATGAACTGATGTTCAACGTAGTCCCGGAGAAGAGAATCAGCCTGATCTCTCTTGGAATCATGAACAAGACTTTTGAAGGGGAGAATGTTGTGGAGATATGCTTTGAGAACAATGTGGGCGCGAAAGTGAAAATTTCCCAGGATTCCTATTCAAGGGAGAAGATGTTTTATGATTTTGGGAAGAAATGCGCCAATTTTACCCTTTTGCTTGAGAAGGGCGAGAAGGAAGTGAGCATATTGGTTGAAGGCGGAGGGGAGAAGATATTTGAAAAACAGAGCGTTCTTGTGTTGAAAAAGCCAGTAATAAGCATGGATTACTATGAACTTGGGACAAAGGAAGCAAACATTGTAGTTGCGCTGAAAGTCGACGGAGAAATAACGGAGCCCGCAGTGGAATTGGATGGAAAGAAGCAGGATTTATATCTGGACGGTAGCGCGCAGGAAGTCCCCTTCACCCTTGACGTTGGCACCCACGTAATGAAATTCAGCTACAAGGATGCGCTGGGGCATTCCCACACGATTGAAAAGGAAATAAGCGTGAGCGGGAATCCCACAAGGAACGTTCCCTCTTCAAAAAGCTCATTTTCCCTTGGAAGGTTCTGGGAATACATCATCAAGATTTTTTTCAAATAACGATCAAACAATAAATGCGAAAAAACAATTCTTGTGTCCATTACGCATAAACAAATTATTATAAATTTATTTTGCGTAAATCTATTTGTGATTAAATGTCATTCCATTCTGAGTTAGTGCCTCCTCAAAAGTTGGTACCCCTTTCAAAAACAAGAGGGCATCTGGAAAGAGCAGCAAACTTCATCAGCCAGCATGACAGGAGGGGGGCATTTGATTTTCTGAATCAGGCGCTTGCGAGTTCTGTTGGGCTTTTCGTGCACGCGCGCGTGCGAATCATTTGCGAATTGCTGAGCAATGGATTATGGCAGCAAGCTTTGGAAAAAGCAAATTATATGCTCAATAATCCAATAGAACGCGTTGAGGGTTTTGATTTCGTGAATGATACTGCAAGAGAGAGTATAAGACAGGGCAAACTTCAGTACGGCGCAAAAGGGCAGGATTACAGGACTCCGGCATAAAAAGTAGTAAAATATTCTAAAAAAGTTCAGTCCACGAAATCGTTCGGAGTCGGCGGATCCGGCTTTTCTCCTTTCCTTTCCCTGATTTACTTTAAATTACTTTAAATTACTTTAAATTACTAATAACTAATATTAAATCTAAAAAATCAATTTTTATGACGAATATTTTCATTATGTCAATTTAACAACAACCAGAAAAATAAAGCGATACTTATAATTACTTTAAATTACTGCCAATTGTTTTTTAGCCAAAGTCAAAATTATGAAAAATTTAATGGATAGGTTTTTATTAAATCTCGTCCATAATATTATCATGAAGAGGGGGAGGCCGAAAATCAAGCATTTGGAAGATTTGGAAGGAAGAGAGGAGCTCTTCAAAGAGATAAAAAGTTTTATAAACACAAATATCGGGAAAAAGAGAACTTATGTTTTTTCCCTTATTTACGAAGGCGAAAAGGGAAATTTCCACATGCAGTCGGCTAACAATCTGGACCGCGATACCCCTCTTTATGCATGGCAGGGGATATTGACCGCATTTGGGAATTATTTCAGGAAATTATTCGGGGAATATGATATCTCTGAAAAATTTGTGCCGCGCCAGGAATTTTCCGAAGCAGCGAAAAAACCAGAAGGAGGAGTTTAATATGAAGATGGCAATTGTTGGCAGGGGTTTAAGAAAGCAAAAGCAGGCGCTTGATCTAAAACATCTGCTGGACTTGACCAAGAGCCTTCCTGCAATTGAAATGGGAGGAGCGGGAGAAAAGGTTTTTCATATCCAGACTTCATATTCTGATCCCGTTAAATTCAGGCAAATAAAATAAGGCTAATTCAAGAAACTTTTTTTCAGGCAGTTTTCCCAGATTGAATTATTCTGTTGTCCTCACTTAATTCAGTCCACGAAATCGTTCGGCGTTGGCGGATCCGGCTTCTCGCCTTTCCTTTCCCTGATTTTGCGCACAACTTGATTTTGGAGCTCCCTTGGAAGCTGCTCAAAACCAGCATACTCATCATACCAAATGGCCCTTCCCTGGGTTGCGCTGCGCACGTCATTCGCAAAACCGAACATGTCCGCAACCGGGACTTTCGCAGTGACTGAGACTACCTCGTCTTCCTGCGTGATGTCCATAACTTGCCCCCTTCTTCCCTGCACCAGAGTGATCACCTGGCTCATGTATTCTCCAGGGAACTGAACGAATAATTTCCTTTTTGGCTCAAGAAGAATTGGCTCGGCAAGCAGTATGTTGGCATATATGGGCCTTTTGATTGCAGGAAGTATCTGCGCAGGCCCCCTGTGCACGGGGTCTTCGTGTATGGTCGCGTCAACAACCGTTATCTTGACTCCCGTGACTTTCTCGTGGGCAAGAGGCCCGTCATTCACGGCTTGTTCGAAGCCGTCAATCAGAAGTTCCATGACTTCATTCATGTACTGGATTCCCTTTGTTCCATCGATGAAGAGGCATTTGTTCACAATGTCCCTCACGTTCTTCGCTTCTTCCCTTGGAAGCCCTGCTTCCACGAGGGGCTCGACCAGAGTCTTTCCCTTGGGCCTTCCCTCCGCGATCTTCCCCTCCTCAATCGCCTCATAAACTCCTTTCTCAAGCGGCTCGATCTCAACTTTGAATTTCGAGTGCTTGTTGGGGGATTTTCCCTCAATTGGCCCAGCACTCTTCTTTATTGCTTCCCTGTAAAGCACTATGGGGGGAGACGTCGTTATCTCCACTCCCTTCTCCTTGACGATTTTGTATTCAATAATCTCAAGGTGCAGTTCTCCCATTCCTGAAATCAAATGCTCTCCTGTTTCCGGGTCCAATTCGACTTTCAATGTGGGATCCTCCTTTGCAAGATGCCTCAATGCAGTGATCAATTTCACGAGGTCTTTTGCGTTCTTCGCTTCAATTGATTTGGTGATAACAGGCTCTGAATAATGCTTGATTAGCTCAAACGGCTCCATCTCAATCTCAGAAACAGTATCCCCGACAACGATGTCCTTCAATCCTACGATGGCGACGATATTTCCCGCAGACACTTCATCCACAAGCACCCTGTCAGGCCCCATGTAGATTCCAACCTGCTGGACTTTCTCAAATGCATATTTTGAGGAGACGAACAATTCAACCCCTTTCTTCATTATTCCTGAAAAAAGCCTTCCTATTGCGACTTCCCCTGCATGCTCGTCCACAGTCACTCCGAAAATCACGGCAACCGCCTTTCCCTTCGCATCGCACGAAAGCATGCCCTTTGCAACATCGCTCTCAAGGTTCCCTTTCCAAATAGCGGGAACCCTGTATTTCTGCGCAGTCTTTGGACTCGGAAGGTGCATTATTGCCATCCCAAGTATGATTTCATCAACCGAAGCCCTGTCAATAAGTTTTTGGTGGGTTCCGTCCCTGCACGTTTCGTAAATGTCCTTGAATGTTATTCCGGTTTTCTTCATATGGGGCACGTTCAAAGCCCATTTGTGGAAGGCAGAGCCGAATGCGACGTTCCCTTTGTTGACGTCTATTTTCCATTCCTCCTTGAATTCAGGAGGAGCATACCTTTCAATCAGCTTGTTGATTCCAAGGATAATCTTGATAAGCCTGTCCTGCATCTCCTTCTCCTTGAGCTGCAATTCATTAATCAACCGGTCAATCTTGTTTATGAAAACAACAGGCGTGCTCTTCTCCTTGAGAGACTGCCTCAAGACGGTTTCAGTCTGGGGCATCACTCCCTCAACAGCATCCACAACCAATATAACCCCATCCACTGCGCGCATTGCGCGCGTGACGTGCCCCCCAAAATCAACGTGGCCGGGAGTGTCAATGAGATTAATCAGATAATCCTTTCCCTCAAACTGGAATCCGAGTGAAATGTATGCTGCCTTGATTGTGATTCCGCGCGCCTGCTCCTGCTCGTCAAAATCCAGCATCCTCTGCTGGCCTGCCAATTCCTTTGAAATAAGCCCCGCTCTTGCAACCAGCGAATCCGAAAGGGTGGTCTTCCCGTGGTCCACGTGGGCGACAATGGCCATATTCCTTATCTGATCAAGATTAGTCATGAGCGTCTGGACTTCATCAACCACGTATTCCTTTTTAACCATAATCCATACCCCGTTGTTTTTCACATCATGTAACCGATCATTTAACAAACTCAACTTTGCCATTTACCAATATGCGATGGCGCGCCTCAAATGCGCAAACGCAAATGTGCGCAGGCGCAATATCATCATGAACGGGCGCAAAGTGGCGAATTGAGGAACAAAAATAAAAAATCGCACGCAAAATCAATCATCTTGCGCTCTGCGCCATTCTCTCAGTTTCCTCTTTTTTCTTCACTGCATAGCTGTTTACGTCCGCTTTTGCTGCGAGAATTATTTCATCTGCAAGCGCCTCGGCCATGGTTTTCTTCTTTCCAAAAGAGCCCATTATGGTCGCAAGCGCAATATTCCTCAAGGCCATGTCAACCCTTCTCGAAGAAGAAACGTCCACTGCAACCTGGTAGAACACGCCCCCATATGCAACCCTGGTTGTATCTTCCCTTGGGGCGGTGTTTCCAATAGCATTCACCATGACTTGCACGGGGTTTTCCTTTGTCTGCGTATTAATCCTGTCAAAAGCTTCTTCAACAATCCTGATTGCCCTAGCCTTCTTTCCCTGAAGCTTCCCATGGGTTCTTATGACTCTTCCGGAAGTCTTCTCCCCCGTTCCCCCCCTCATGAGCTTGTTCACGAGCCTCTCAACGATGTTAACCTCCCTTTTTGAGAACATTCTTTTCGCATGCCTTCCATGCGTGTGGGGAATAACAAGGGGCTTGAAAGAGATGAACTGCTCCATGCTTGGGTCTGGTATGGAAATGTTTTCCATTTCATACTTTCCGAATAATTTGAATTTCGGCATCTCCGCCATTTTCTTTGATTTCTTCTCCTTGATTTCGCTTATAACCTGCTCCACAGTCCTCCCGTCGTCAATTATTATCTCGTCCCTTCTCCTCCTTCTCATCCTCATTCTCCTGTCGTCCCCCATTTCCCTTCTATCCTCTCTCTGGCCTTTCTCCTTATCCCCTTCTCTTGCTTCATCACTCATGTCATCATCTCTTTGGCTTGTCCTTTCTTCCCATCCTCAGCTCTTCAAGCGAAACTCCGTTTACTGCAACGACTTTATAGCGCACTCCCGGAATGGAGCCCATCTGCCCTCTCTGCGAGCCGCCAAGCCCCTCAATGGTCACTTCGTCGTGTTCTTCAATATAATTCACAGACCTGTCCCTTGGTATGTGCGCAGTGATAATCTTTCCATTCTTGATCAACTGGACTCTCACGCATTTTATGAGTCCTGAATGGGGCTGCTTCTGCTCAAGCGCCCTTTTATCAATCACAATCCCCTTTGCCTGAGGCGCCCCCCCCATCGCGTCGTATTTCTCATTGAGATGGAGCCTCATCCTCTTCCACCATTTCTTGAGCCACCTGAATTTTTTCCTTCTCCTCACCATTTCCCTTCCTGCAAATTCTCCCTTACCCATAAATATCCATCTCCACTTTTATTTCTCCCAGTGCATTTTCGCTTTGGCGAAAAGCAGCACATTTCATTACATGAAATTGCGCGGGTCTTTCTTTTTCAGAATGCTCCTTATAAATCCAACATTGAATATCATTTATTTTAATTTTCTTAGAATTTCTTTCATCTTTGACTTAGTCAAAGTCTGGAAAAAACATTGCGTTTTTTCCATCGAAATTCAAAGGCCGAACAAAACAGAAATTTTGGATATATTTTGTTCATGCGTGTTGGCGACATTATTTTACGGAGAAAACCTTTAAATCTGTATCGAAATACCTCATCGCGAGCATTTTCGCATCTTTTATCTTTTCCCCGCCCCTCCCCAGCACAAGCCCCCTGTCATTCTCCCTCACTTTTATCGTCGCAATTTTCTCTTTCATCCTTTCTGAAACCTGCACGTCAATCTTCACCGGGAAGAAGAATTCATTCAGGAAGTCATTCAGATTCTCCCTGTATTCCACAACAACAATCTTCTTGTTTATCCTTCTCCTTATGTCCTGGATTATTGAGCCTCCTTTTCCAATCGCCCTTCCAAGGTTTCCGGGCGCAACCACGAATATTATCTTGTCTTCGAGAAGGACGCAGTCTTTCACGCTGGCTTTAGTCACTCCTTCGAAGTACGTAATCATCTTGATTTCTTCATTTGCAAGCGTCACCATAAAACCACCCATTTTTTTATTGTATTTGAGAATTTCAATCTGTGGTTGCTCTGTCTCAAATGCTGAAAAAGTTGTTTTCAACTTTTTCATTTTTAGGCCCTTCCAATGCTAGGACTGCTTGAGGAATTTATCAACCTGCGAATTGCCAGCATTGAACACTGAAATGTAGGATATGGGATATGGTTTTCCGCAGGTGCTTCCCATTTCCAATGAACTCAGGGGGGCTTTAAGCAATTTCACGTTCGCCTCTCTGAGCATTTTCTCAACATCCCCCATGGAGGGAGCATTAATGGAAATTATTGCAAATTTCATCTTTCCCGAAGGAGCAGTCCTTTTAATGTTCCTCAAGCCGTAAAACACTTCCCCAGTGTCAACGCATCTTCTTATTTCCTTCCTTATATCGAGCTGTTCTTCTCCTATTTGCGCCCTCTTCACCATCAAAATCACCTAAATCATTATTTTTCTTACTCGCAAACAACACATGCGCTTTTCCCGCTATTGCGCGTTTTTGCATTTCATCGCGCAAACAAATCATTGTTGCGCATTGCGAGTCAGTCATTTAATCGCGCATTTGCGTTATTGTTTCAATTTGCGCTTCAATCGTTATTTCGTAAATGCATCACCTATAGCAAAGTGCAAAAGTTTTGCAAGTGTTTGCTTTGCTTGTGTCGTTGCACTTTGCTATGTAGCCGATGGAGAAAATGCATCATTTTCTCCCGCATTTTTCGCTATTGCGAAAAAGCACAATATTTCGCAGACGAAATATGTGCATTAAAGCGGCAGCCCGCTGTAATTGCGCCGCATTTGACAGAAGCCAAATTGCGGATACTTTGACCGAAAGTCGAAGTTGAATGCAAGACTTATGCATTCGGCTATAAATTTATTTTCTCCTGTAGGCGAGCTTCACCAATCCGGTTCCGACTGGAATCGGCTGTCCGATGAGTATGTTCTCCGTGACTCCCGTAAGCGGATCCTCTTCTCCTTTTGAAGCCGCGACAACCAGGTGCTTGACAGTCTCTTCAAACGCAGCCCTTGCAAGCACGCTGTCTTTCTCCCCGCTAAGCCCGTGCCTTCCAATGGGCTTGATTGATCCCCCATACGTCATTGCATCTGCAAGAATCATTATGTGCCTCAAATCCACGTCAAGCCCCTGCATTTCCAGGACGTTTTTTGCCTCTTTGATGATCGCGTTTCTCGCTGCTTCAATTCCCAGGACTTTCTCTATCTCCTTCACATCATTAGTGTACGTCCTGAATGGGTCAACTTCATCCAATTCCAGCACTTCCTCAAGGTTGCTTCCGCCCGTAATGACATAATATTCCTTTTCTCCCTTGAATGCAATCGCTTTCCTGATTCCGGGAATCCCCTTCAGATGCAGATCCCTCAACTTGTTCGTGAACTTCCTGAGCATTCTCAGGTTCTTCATCTGGGGCTTGAGCACAATCTCATCCTTCTCATGGTCTTTCACAAAGCCTATTCTCTCCTTGACAGTCTCATAAACTTCAGAAGATTTCAGCCCCTTCTCCTTCAATTCATCCGAATCCAATTCGATTATGACCGTACCCTTGTCAAAATTCTCGGCTATTTTTGCAACGTCATCAAGGGTGATTTCCTCAACGTCTCTCGCCAATTCTTCAGCCCTCTCTTTGCTGGAATCATTCAAATAAATCTCCATCATTGGCTTTTTAGGGCTCCTTTTGGCATCAACAATTTCAATCAGCCTTGGAAGTCCTGTGGGGACGTGCTCTGCAACGCCTGCATAGTGGAAAGTTCTCATGGTCATCTGCGTTCCCGGTTCGCCAATGCTCTGCGCTGCCACGATTCCTACTGCATCTCCGGGTTGGATAAGGGATTCTTGGACGATCTTCTTTTTTGCAGCTTTCGCCTTCTCCTTCTCCGTCAATTCCCTCTCTTCCTCTTTCTCCTCATACAACTCAACATCTTCGCCTTCATAATCAGTCATTCTTCCACCCACTTTCTCTTCATGGGATCAACACCGTCTCCGCCATAAACGAACTGTATGATATTCTTCGAAGCGTCTTTGACGCTCAAATCAGAATTGACAACAAAATCCTGCAGGGCATTGATAAGCCTCCTCTGCATGTAGCCGCTCCTTGCAGTCCTGATGGCAGTGTTGACGAGTGATTCCCTCCCTCCCATTGCATGCATGAAAAATTCCCTCGGATCAAGCCCTTCAGTAAATGAAGAAGTGACAAATCCCCTTGCATCAGCTCCAAAATCCCCTCTTTTGAAATGGTGCAGCGGCCTCTGCATATAACCCCTTGAAATCCTCTTTCCCCTTACTGCCTGCTGTCCCAAGAGCCCCCCCATCTGAATCACGTTGAGCAGGCTCCCCCTTGCCCCAATCTTGGCCATCAAAATGGCGGTATTTTCCATTCCCAAATCATCCTCAATTATCTTCTCGCATTTGCTTCTCGATTCTGAAAGAACCACCATCACTTTTTCTTCCATAGTCTCCTTCAGGCTCCTTCCCGGAAGCCTTTCCAGAGTCTTGTTCTTGTATTTCAGGACAAGCACTTTCACTTCCCTTTTGGATTTGTTTATCACTTCTATGATTGAATCAACCGCCTTTTCGGATACCTTGTAGTCTTCATAATCCACAGAGAAGCCGTGTTTTGTGATCACGTGGAGGGACATGACAGTGACTCTGTCAATGAACTTTCTCGCATCTTCAGGGCTGATTCTAAACAGCTTCTCAATCAAAACGTTCTCCATCGCGTTCTTCTCAATATTGCCCGAAACCAATTTTCCATCGACAATTTTCACGTAAGAATCGAACGGGCATTTGTCTTTCGCAGAGCAGCCCTTTGTTTTCCCGTCATAGTATTTGCAGTCGTTCCTCTTGCATAATTTCGTGATGAATTCAGCGTTCAATTTCTTTGGAAGAATTTGGGAGAACAAAAGTTTGCCCGAGAAATTCTTTCCCAAATCAGGCTTGGGCAGCTTGAATATGTTTACAAGCGCAAGTATCTGGGCAGCCTCTCTCTTATCGAATTCTGCATTTTTATGCGTGAGGAAGTATGCCCCCGAAACGTGGTCCTCATGCCCCTTGATGATTGCATTTCCGTTTCTCGGGGAGATTATCTGCTTCTCCACGAGCATGAGCTCCTCTGCTTCAGCCCTTGCTTCTTCAGTCTGCGGAACGTGCAGATTCATCTCATCCCCGTCAAAATCCGCATTGTACGGCGGGCAGTTTGCAAGGTTCATCCTGAACGCTTTTCCGTTCATAATCCTGACTTTATGGCACATCATGGAAATCCTGTGCAAAGAAGGCTGCCTGTTGAAAAGCACGATGTCGCCCTCCTGCAGGAACCTTTCAACGAGGAATCCGGATGCAAGCTCCTCCACAATCGCAGGTTTTGTTTTTTCATTCACTTTCCTTCTTTTCCCGTCTGGGGAAGTCACGTATGACACCCTGTCATTGCTCACCAGTTTTTTCACTTCCTCAATGTTCCAGTCAGTGACTTTTATCGGAATCGTCAACTCTTCTGCAATTGGATAGGGCACTCCCACTTCGTTTATGCTTATCCTTGGATCCGGCGAAATGACAGTTCTTGCAGAGAAATTAACCCTTTTCCCTGAAAGGTTGTACCTGAATCTCCCCTCCTTTCCCTTCAATCTCTGCGACAATGTTTTCAACGGCCTTCCTGACCTGTGCCTTGCAGGGGGGATGTTCGGGGTTTCATTGTTGTAATAAGTCGTAACGTGGTATTGGAGAAGCTCCCAAAGGTCTTCAATGATCAATTGGGGGGCGCCGGCGTTTATATTGGCTTCAAGCCTTTGGTTGATTCTGATCACGTCCACTAATTTATGCGTCAAATCGTCTTCGCTTCTCTCCCCAGTTTCAAGAGTGATTGAAGGCCTCATTGTCACGGGTGGGACAAGCAGAACCGTAAGTATGGTCCACTCGGGCCGTATGTATTCGGGGTCCATTCCAAGCATTTTCAGGTCTTCATCCGGTATTTTTTCAAGAAATTCCCTGACTTCGTTTGCAAGAAGAATCTTTTTGTCGAATCTGAATGTCGTCGGCCTTTCGAATTTCACTTCTGGCTGCTCCTTCAGGCAGTGCGGGCACACCTTCACTTTCTTCATCTTGTCAACAATCTTGTCCGCAGCATCCTCTTCGGTGTCTCCAAGAATCCTGTACTTCTCCTTAAGTTCATCAATCTGCGAGTTGTTGAGAAGGACCCTGTGGCAGTAAGCGCATGTGGAGTGCAGCAATATGTAGACTATTCTTGCGAATTCAACATGGAACACGGGCCTTACGAGTTCAATATGCCCAAAATGCCCTGGGCAGGACCTGATTCTTCCTCCGCAGTTCTTGCATCTCAAACCCGGGTCAATGACTCCGAGCCTCTGGTCCATCAATCCGCCGTCAATGGGATAGCCGTCCTCATTGTAAGTGTCTGGCACCGTGATTTTGGTTGCTGACATTTTCCTTATCATGTCCGGAGAGAAAAGCGAAAACTTTATCTTTCCGATTTCCTTTTCAAGAACCATTTTATACACCTTTTCATTAAACGAATTCAATTTCATTCGTATTTGTTCGCCCGCATGCGAAACATCTTTGTATTAATCCACGCGCATTGCGCATATCGCGCGCACAAACAACGCAAAGCGCGTTTGCCGCGCACAATAAATTATTTGTTTTTTGCTAAACACATTCTTCTATTCAATCAAGCGCGATCCTTCAATACAAGCCTCGGGAATATTCCAAGCGCCCTTATTTCGTCGAGCAGAAGCTTGAAAGCATAACTCATCTCAACAGGGTATATCTCGCTGGATTTGCATACTGGGCAGTAGTCGAAGTTCTTCACATGATCGTGCACTGCCAAAGACCCGCACTTTGAGCACACAAGGACTTCAGTCTTGTCCGATTCCTCAAGAAGCCTTTCCTTGATGAGCATGCTTGCACCATATCCAATGAGGCAGTCCCTTTCCATTTCGCCAAACCTCAGCCCTCCTTCCCTCGCCCTTCCTTCAGTCGGTTGGTGGGTTAAAAGCTGTACGGGCCCCCTGCTTCTCACGTGCATCTTGTTCGCCACAAGGTGGTGAAGCTTCTGGTAATACACGCACCCCAAAAATATCCTTGTTTTTATCTTCTCCCCGCTCATCCCATCATACATCTCTTCAGTTCCGTTTTCAGCGAATCCGAATGATTTCAGTATCTTGGCATAATCCTCTGCGCTTCCCTGGTTGTCCTCAAAAGCGCTTCCGTTCATTATTTTTCCTGCAATCGAGCCTGCTTTTCCCCCTAAAGTTTCCAGCAGATGCCCAGCAGTCATCCTCGAAGGGATTGCATGGGGGTTCAATATCAAATCAGGTATGATTCCCTCTTTCGTGAAAGGAAGGTCTTCCTGCGGAGCCATGAGCCCAACCACTCCCTTCTGGCCGTGCCTTGAGGCGAATTTGTCCCCGTACTCAGGAATCATCATGTGCCTTACTCTCACTTTGACCATTTTGTGGCCCGTATTCGTCTGCGTGACCATCACGTCATCAACAATCCCATCCGTCGCTCCCTTCATGACGAGTGAATTCTCCTTTTTCTTCTCTTCAGCAATTCCAAATCCCGAGACTTCCTCAAGGAATCTCGGCGGGGAAGTCTTCCCCACAAGCACGTCCCTTGGCTTAACAACGCACTCGGGAGATATTATCCCATCCTCTCCAAGGTTCCTGTAGAATTCCTCCTCCCTGTAGCCGACTACTGAAGGATCCGGAATCTCGAACTTGTCCTTCTGGCCTCCAGGATACCTTCTCTCCTCAGTTTCATAAGTCTTGTAGAATACGCTTCTTCCCAAAGCCCTCTGGATGCTCCCCAGGTTCATTACAATTCCGTCTCCCATGTTGTAGCCTTCAAAGCTCGTTATCGCAACTATGAAATTCTGCCCTGCAGGCCTCTTATTTAACTTCAATGATTCATATGGCGTTGTGGACACGAGCGGTGTCTGCGGGTAGAACATTACATGGGCGCGGGAGTCCATCCTCAGGTTGAAATTGGAAGCATAGATTCCCAAAGACTGCTTTCCCATTGCGCATGCCATCGTAATCCTTGGCGATGAGTTGTATTCAGCATAGGGAAGCTGCCCCGCGGTGATCCCAAAAATTGAAAGGGGCTCTATCTCAAGATGCGTGTGCTGGGGCGTCAATTCGTCCTCGTTGATGGCGACGTATGCATAGTCGTCCTCCTCTTCAGCATCTAGGAATTCTATCACTCCTTCTGAAACGAGCTCCTTCCATTTTATTTCGCCTTTCTTAAGCTTATCCCTCATCTCTTTTGTAAGTTTGGGTTTCCCGTTTTCCACCACGATGTACGGCTTCCTCACCCTTCCGGAATCAGTAGTGATGTGCACTTCGTTGGTCACCTTGTTGAAGGATATGCTTGTTTCGGGATCGATCTCCCCCTTTCTTCTCTTCTCCTTGATTTTCAAGACCAATTCAGAAGGCGTGTTGTGGAATCCCATTAATTTTCCGTTTAGATAAACCGGCGTTTTTTCTTCCATAATAATCCCTTACGTTATCTTGATTGCTGCGCGCAAACCCGCCCGCAATGAAGGCAATTCAAATTTCGAAATATTTAGTTTGAGAACCGTTGCGCGGATTATTTGTTTTTCGTCTCTTCCTCAATGCTCACACCGAGAGCATTCAGTTCCTGCACTATTTTCTGTTCATCCACTCCGGTGGAAACTTCTGCGAGAAGCGAGAGATTCTTGACCAGCGAACAGCTTGGCCCTTCAGGAGTCTCATTTGCGCAAATCTTTCCCCAATGGGTTCCGTGCAAATCCCTTGCTTTGAAGTGGGGATGCTTCCTCGAAAGCGGCGATATGATTCTTCTCAAATGTGAAATCGAAGAAAGGTAGTTCGTCCTGTCCAGGAGCTGTGAAACGCCCGTCTGCCCGGCAATCCAGTTGCCCGTAGCCATTGAATACCGTATCCTTTCTGACAGCGCATCCGGCCTCACGAGCGTGTGCACGACAAGCTTTCTTCCCCTAGCCGCAGCTCTTTCAATCTGGTATGCAATATCCTTCACAAGGAATTGGAAAGCATACCTGAACAGTTCCTCCATGAGCGGACCTGCAAGTTTTATTCTCTTGTTCGCATAATGGTCTTTGTCATCCTGCGGGAGCTTCTTATGGGCGAGTTTTATTGTTTTTTCAGCCATTTTTGCAAGATAGAATGCTTTCTTCAGCCTTGATTCAGGGGTTGTTCCAAGGTGCGGAAGAAGGTAAGTGTCAAGAAGTATTTCCGCCCTTCTGATTCTGTAGTCCCTTGCCTGCCCGGGGGCCGCCCTCTTTCCAATGTAATCAAAAGATTCCTCATAATCCTTGTATTCATCCTGCTCAAGGTTTAATAGTATGTCATTTCTTATGTACTGCTCATGGGAAAAGGCAGCTAGAATATCCTCGTCTTTTTTAAGTTTCAGCGCCCTGAGCACGTGGACGAGCAGCAAGTCCCTTGGAGCGACAGGGAAATAAACAGTAAGCACTCCCTCGTTGTTCCTTTCAACAACGCACCTTGCCCTGAATCCCGCCCTTGTTGAAAATACTTTGGCCTGTATGATATGGCCTTCCTTCTCTTTTGAGAGCATCGTCCTGTTTGGAGCGAGGTCCTCAATGCTAACAAGAACCCTCTCGCTTCCGTTGATTATGAAATATCCTCCCGGATCCCTCGGGTCTTCTTTCCTTTCAATAAGCTCCTGCTCGCTCATCTCGTGCAGGTGGCACATTTTTGATTTGAGCATCAATGGAAGAGTCCCGACAAACACTTCCCCGGGCATCCTTCTCTCAACTCCCTCAATCACTGGGATGATTTCAAGGTACGCTCTTGCAGCATAAGTAAGGTTCCTGAGCCTGCATTCATGGGGGTAGATCGTCCTCTTCACCCCGTCGGCTTCGACAACCGTGGGCTTCTCCACCCTGACTTTTCCAAGCTTCAGTTTGAATCCCTCAAGGTTCGGCTCCACGTAGCCAACAGAATCAACTGCCTTTTGAATTCCAAAGTCCAGGAATTTGTTGAAAGATTCCAGATGCTGCCTGACCAGGCTATTCTCTTCGAAATAAGCCTCCATTAATTCTCCCATTCAATCACTTCACAACCAGCCGGTAGTAGAAATAATTCGCAGTCGTATCATGCCTGAGAATCCTGAGCACATCCCCGATTTTTGCGTCGATCTCTTTCACGACAGCGTCGGTATTCTTTATTTTGGGGAGATTCTGTCGGCATATATTGTACTTCTGCAAAACCTTCACGGCTTCCTCTTCGTTCATGACATCGTAATTAGGGGACAAGACATGTTTGAGAGTATACCCTCTTGGGGTTTTTTTAATTTTTTTCGCCTTCTTTTCATCACTGGGCAAAGTACCACCTAGAATATACTTTATTATTTTGAAAACATAAGTATAAAAACTTTTTGGCTAAAGTATATAAATTTTTTCACCGTCTAGCGCACGAATAGGACTTTCCACCCGTTGATTTGGGAAAATTTAAGCTTTTATTCCTTGCATTCCAAATCCTATAATGGTTCTCGAAAAGGGCACGCACGCTGCGAAAAAAACGCTCAAAATCATGTTCTCAAATATCGAGATATACAAGCCAGCGATAATCTATTTTATAGCCCTCTTTTCTTTAATAATTTTTCTTATCCTCGGAATGGCGTTATCCTTTGCCCTCTCCGGTTCGTTTGATAGGTCAAATGGTTCATTTTTCAATTTGTCCGCCGCATCAATGGCGTTGTTTATCCTCTCTTTTGCATTATTCATCATCCTAGCCATTCCAATAAGCGGCTTTCTTTTCGACAATTTCAAGATTTTCGCAGATGTGCTCGAAAATCCCAACTCAAAATGGCAGTTCAAATTGAGGTTCAGGGAATGGTGCTTCAAGGGCCTTTCTTGGTATGCAATAATACTAATCCTATTAATTCTTTATGCCCTCCTTATTTTCATCTGGAGTTATCTCTCAGCGAAACATTCCCTTATTTTAGCAATTCTTGTCGTATCGCCTTTTTTTGTCATTATTGCCGCATTGAGCTCATACGTGATTTCAATCTCTTTGGTGAGAATAGGAGTCCATGATGATAGTCTTTTTAGAGCGCTCTCTTACACCCTTTCAACGTTCTCATTGGGTAAATTTGCAAATTATCTATTAATATACATCACAATTTCGATTATCCTATTTGCGTTGTATTTCCTTTTTGCAGTAGCTTCATCCCTCTGTTGTCTCTTGCAAATCATCGCGTTTGCACTCCAGGTGTTCTCAAATATTTTTGGATACTACTTCCCAATAGCGCTTCTTCAAGAATATGAAGAAGAAAAGAAACAGCCTGATTCCGGATTCAAATGAACCTTCCAAACCTTTCCTTTTTCGCTTTGCATATCGGGCAGATTTCCGGTGGTTCCTTCCTCGCGCACAAATACCCGCACACTTTGCATCTCCACACTGGATAGGGCAAAATATTCGTTAAATCCATCCCCATGTATGACACCCCCTTGTTTTCATTTTGCAATCCTTGTTCCTTTTTCTTCTTCCTCTCCTCTTCGTTCAACCTCCTCTCAGGAATGGAACGCGCTTTTTTTCTTCCTTCCCTGATTTCACCTGAAACGTAGAGCGCGCAATAGCAGCAGCCGAATTCATTCAAATCCTCATCCCTGTAATCGCATGGGCATATTATGTCCAAATCCTCCTCCCTTTTTCCGGATGGGAGCCTGCAGGGGCAAGCTCCATAGCCATACCTCCTCTCATTGACAAGCAGGCCTTTCACGAGCTCCTTTGCAAATTCAGGATCGGGATTGAGATTGTAGCTTCCTTCTTCAGCTTCCTTTGACAATTTTTCGTAAAGCTTTTCGATTTCCTCCTCCGCAACCCCTTCATTTTTTTCGCTTGCCATGTTCCATCACTTTTGCAATTTTTTTCTTATCTTCTCCTCATCAAAACCTACAATACACTCCCCGTCAATAACAACCGTCGGAAAACCCATTCCGGGATTGTGCTTTTTCACAATCCCCATCACTTCCTCCTTTTCCTTCCCCTTGCACAAATCCACGAAAACAAAATCATACTCCGCTCCCAAATCATCCAACAGCTTCTTTGTTTTCTTGCACCAGACGCACGTGCTAAGGCCATAGAATTTAACGTCTGCAACTTTTTTCCCTTCAACTCTATTCATGTTCACCATGCTATCACCTCAACCAACTTTAAATGCGCCATCAAATAAATGCAAATATTTTTTTGTCCTGCAATTGCGAGTCTTACGGAGCCTTTATGCAATCATTTGGGAATGCAAATTGCGCAATGCACAGAGAAAAAAACCACGTAAATTTATCATGCATTGTTTTTTGCAATTCCTAACAGAAAACCCAATCCATAAGCCGCATGATTTATTGGAAAAGCAAGGATTAAAAGGGGGTTCATTGCCAAAACGGAATATAGTATATCTAATATAATATATGCAATCAGGGGGAGGGAGAGATAGAAGGAAAAAGCGGGAAGAAGCAGATGGGAAAAGGGAAGCGCAATCAAATACAGAAGGAACAATACGGGCGGAATGTAGCTCAATTTGCGCGAGTTCTCCGGGAATTTCTTGAGGAAAAGCGCCCTCATCCTCCCATAGCTGAAAACCTGTTTTGCATGCCCAATCGGGAATTCCCTCCTGTGGTGATGCACCACAACGTCCGGAGCATAAACAATTCTTTTTTTTGCAAGTAGCATCTTCCTTGCTATTATCGTGTCCTCCCCGGGCCAATAATCAGTGTCAAATCCCTTGATCTCCATGAAGACGCTCCTTCTGATTGAAAAATTGCATGAGGGCCAATCGTCCACCTCCTCATTCCTCCTTTCCTTGGATGATTTATACCGTATTGCAATCCCTCCGGAACCAAAAAAAGACTCAAACACGTTTCCGCTGGTTTTTCTCAAAAAACCATCCTCGGGCGGAGTGATGTTCGGCCCCCCAACAGCAGATACCTCCTCATTCCTGAAATATTTTTCCAGATTCCTTAGGAAATTCCTCTTCACTCTCGCATCGTCGTCAATGAAAACAAGAATCTCCCCCCTTGCCTCCCTTGCGCCCAAATCCCTTTTCTTTCCCGGGGAGATCGCGCCGGTTTCAAACACTTTCAAAAACAGTTCTGTTTTTCCAAGTTCAATCCTTTCATCAGGAACTAGGATCACTTCAAAATCCTGTTTTGAAGTTTTGAGCCTCTCCAGCGCTTTCAGATTCTCTTCTAGGAATTTTGTCTTCTTTTTGAAAGGAATAACAAAAGAGAACCTCATCCACACACCAATATTAATAAAGAAGAAAAAAATAAAAGGTGGTTATTCTTCGATTTTTATTATTTTTCCCATCTTCCCCGCAGACACCTGCAGTTCTCCCCTGAATTCGGAGATCCAGCCGTTCTCGATTTTCACCTTGTCTCCGTCGCTGAAACCATCCGCGTCTTGCCCCCAAAGCGTCAGTTTTATCTCCCCGGATTCATCCTTGAGCTTTGCATTCGCAACCCTCATCCTCTTTCCGTACTTTGTCGTTATGTCCCTAGCTTCCTGCTTCTCAACAATCTCTCCTTCCAGATTTATGTTTCCCGAGTTTTGAGTGATTTCTCCAACTTTCATTTCCAACACCTTTTTGAAATTCAATTTGAACAGTGTTTAATGTTATAAAAGGTTAGTATTATATATTGTACTGCTGTGAAAAAAGAATCTTGAACAATAAAAAATTTCAGCAATCCAAAACAATCTGCGCTTTTTTTGCGCATTGCAAGAATGAAAACTCAAACTCGCCGCTTATCTTTTGCGCGCGAAAGAGCGGCGTATGCGCATCCTTGCGTTCGCGTATTGGATGCGCGAAAGCGCATGAACAAAATGCTTCGCAAGCTTCTGTTTTGTTCAGCCTTGCATAAAATCAGGCAGCCATGGTTTTATGTAAGCAATTGCGGAAAATGGCGAATCGAATGAAAAGATTCTGTCCAAATCCATTATCAGGGGTGGGGGTTATGGAAAAAATAAAAGAGATGAGAATCAGGAAAGGAATGAAAGTTTCAGACCTTTTGGATGAATACGGGAGGATAGGGGGATTCACTGCAGAGCAGCTCCATGAGGGGGGAAGAATACTTGAAAAAATGCTCAAAGACAGGGATTCAACGAATTTTCTCTCATTTCCCGCGTGCATTGTTGCAACTGGAATGCGAGGGCTCATTGCGCAGATGGTCCCCTATTTCGACTGCATTGTCACCACATGCGGCACTTTGGACCATGATTTGGCGCGCGCATTCGGCGGAAGCTATTACAAGGGGGACTTCGATCTGGATGATGTCGAACTGGACAAGAAGGGCATTCACAGGCTGGGAAACCTCCTCATCCCTAAAAAGAATTATGGAAAAATCCTTGAAGACAATCTCCAGCCTATTTTGAAGGAATTGGAAAAAGAGAAAAGCAATTGGGCAAGTTGGGAGCTCATAAATGCAATGGGAAAGAGAATAAAGGATAAAAATTCAATCGTGTTCCAGGCTGCAAAAAACAGCATCCCGATAATAGTTCCTGGATTCTTCGACGGCGCGGTCGGAACGAACGTGTACATTCACGCGCAGGGAAGGAAATTCTCAATCGATCTCATGAAAGACGAGAAAATAATGGAGAATCTGGTGTTCGATTCAAAAAGAAGGGGCGCCCTCATGCTGGGAGGGGGAATAAGCAAGCACCACACAATCTGGTGGAGCCAGTTCAAGGGAGGATTGGATTACGCAGTGTACATCACTACTGCAATGGAGCAGGACGGAAGCCTTTCAGGCGCGCGCACAAAAGAAGCAATAAGCTGGGGGAAAATAAAAAGGAAGGCAAAGCACGTGACGGTTTGGGGCGAAGCCACAGTTCTTCTTCCATTGCTCTGGGCGGCTTCTTTGGAAAAACTCTGATTTACCCCTCTTTTTTCATATCTTCAATTTAAAAATCAGCTCTTGGATGGCAGCTAGCTCGCGCAAAATCTCATATCGTACTCATTATTAATTTTTATCCACTTTATTATTTTCATGAAAAAACCGCAAAGCCTGAAAGAAGCCCTGAAGGGAAAGCTCTCAGAAGAGGAAATCTCAAAAGTGAAAAGGGCTTTTGATTTGATTGGGGACATCGTTGTAATGGAGATTCCAGAGGGGCTCGAGGAAAAGAAGGAAATGATTGCAAAGGCAGTAATGGAAGTGCAGACGAACGTGCGCTCTGTTTTCAAGAAGGCAAGCGGAATGGAAGGGGAATACAGGGTGCGCAAGCTTGAGCTTCTTGCAGGCGAAGGGGGCACGGAGACGATATATAAGGAGAACGGCTGTGCATTCAAACTTGACATTTCAAAAGTCTATTTTTCCCCCCGGCTCTCCACTGAGCGCATGCGCATTGCGGAACTCTGCAAGGAAGAAGAGAAGGTGCTTGCGCTCTTTGCAGGAGTCGGTCCATTCCCAATCGTCTGCGCAAAGAAGAAGAAATGCAAATGCATTGGAATAGAATTGAATCCTGTTGCATGCGAATACTTCAGGTTCAACATTAAACTGAACAAAGTGCAGGATTTGATTGAAGTTGTTGAAGGGGATGTTTCAAAAATCGTTCCGGGATTGAAGTTTGCGCAGGAAGCAGACAGGATTCTCATGACTCTTCCAAAAGACGCCTACCAATTCCTTCCCTTCGTTCTCCCTTATGCAAAAAAAGGCGCAATAGTGCACATTTACGGATTCTATCCCGAAGAGAATTTGTATTCTGATTTGGAGAATAAGATAAATGATTTTGCCCAGGCGTGCTCGAGAAAGGCAGAGACAGTCAATAAGAAAATCGTCCGGCCCTATTCGCCCCGCGTATACCAAGTCGCCATGGACTTCAGGATAATCTAATTACGCCTTCTAATAAATGCATGCAACAAATGTATGCGATGGTGCGCATCCGCACGCTCAATGAACTTGCGCGAAAGAGCGCGCGTTGAGAGCGATTGATTGGTGAAGGGTGTATCTAATTCTATTGCCTCCATAATATTTTTATATGAATAATCCCAAATAATCTCATGGAAGGTTTGATGATAGCCGTTGTGCTCGTAGTGATTGCCGTTGGAATTTTCCTTCTTCAGATTTTCATCTCAAGTTCCAAGAGAAAAGAGGCAGAAGAAGAGCTTACCCCCTTCTCCTCAATCTCCCTTAAGCCAAGAACCCGCAAAACTCCCCTCTCCGCAGGAGAAGCAGGGAAATGGGTTGTGTGTTCCCTGATTTCCGCGCTTGCATTGTTCTTCCTTCTAATGTTCCCCGGAAGGGAGACTTTTCTGGTTTTCATAACCTCCCTTTTCGCTTCATTCCTGATGATGAACGTGATTCCGGCATTCCACCTCACTTCATTGTATTTCCTCATAATCTCCATGTTCTTCCTTCCCTGGTATTTCTCGCTCTTCTTTGCGACGGTTCTCGTAATAATGTATCTGAATCTGCTTCACCCGCACTGACACAGTACCCCTTAAAAGTCTTGCAAGTCCGCCAAGCAGCCTCTCCGACTTTTAAGGGGGAGAATATCCTTGCAGGATATTCTCGGTCTGTCATAGATATTGCGGATATTGTTTTTTGTTTTTCCATAACTGCAGATTCTTTCCTTTTCCTCGCGCAGCTGAGCTTTATTTTTCTTCCTTGGAAATGCCAAAAAATTGAAAAAAATCCGCAATCGTTAGTAATAAAAGCTTATAAAGCGCCAAAAATAAATTACTTATACAGCCCTATAGCAAAGTGCAAAAATTATACTAGTGTTTGCCTTTATCTTTGCACTTTGCTATGTAGCTGAATGCAAAGTTGCATTCGGCTATATCGCAAAAAAGCATGGCCACGGTAGTGTAACGGCAGCATAGAGGCCTGTGGACCCCAAAACAAAAAAATGGGTTGAAGGCAGAAAGCCTTTGGTTCGGGTTCGAATCCCGGCTGTGGCCTAAGGATTGCCCTTGATAGTGCCCCAACTAGTCCTTAAAAACCAGGAAAGTGGGGGTTCTATCATGGAGGAGAAAATCGATATTTACGACTCAAAAGGGCTGTTTGAGTATGAGATCAATAGGCTTAAGCACGACGATAATATATCCGAAGAAAATAAAAAAACCATTCTTGAATTTCGAAAGTATCTGGAGCTTCAGGGCCTAAGCATCCATAGGGAGTTAATCTATTTCAAAAACATACGCCTCCTTGCACGATATTTTAAAACACCATTTAAGACAATTAACAAGGAAGATATTCAAAACTCCCTAATTCAATACAAAAAGGGCAAAACAAAATGTCATAAAAAAGTAATTGATCATAAATTAAGTTCTTTAAAAGTTATGACGTTAAAGAAGTTTTTCCAATGGTTATTTCCTGAAGATTATAAAAAATTATTGAATGGGATTAAACCAGATAAATCTGATTTTCAAATATTACCGTCAGAACTTCTAACTTTTCCAGAAATAAAGAAGATGGTTGAATCTGAAAATAATATCATGTATCGGGCTTTGATCAGTCTTGTTTGGGAGGCTGCGGCCCGAATTTCTGAAGCTACAAACATTAAGATTAAGGATATTTCCTTTGGAAAAGATCACATTGAAATTATTCTGAATGGCAAAACTGGTAAAAGACGGATTCCCGTCGTATGGTGCACCCCATACATAGAAGACTGGTTAAAGGTTCATCCGTATAAATCAGATGAGAATAGCTATCTATTCGTAAAGACCGCAACAAATAGCGATAAAGACATGGCTAATTATCCCCCTTCCCATCGTGCAATTATGAAAAAGGTTTCAGAGACAGCTAAGAAGGCAGAGATCCAGGGCAAGCGCGTGAACTTGCATGGTATGAGGCACAGCCGATTAACCTTTTTGGCCGTCGCTGGGTTGGATGAAACAAGCCTTAAGACGTTTTCAGGATGGTCGAAGGATTCGAACATGGCCAGCGTTTATATCCACTTCAGCAAACAGGACATTATTAGAAATATCATGAATCTTTATACAGGGGAGAAGGTCGAAGAGAAAAAGCCCGTTATAGAGCTAATCTGCCCCAACTGCCAGAAAACCAATCCTGCAAATAATAGGCATTGTTCAGAATGTGGGCGGATCCTTGATACTAAGCTGGCCCTCAAGAATCCGATCAAGATAAGAGATTTTGAAAACGAGATCAAGGATGCACAGCAAAAAGCCCTAGAGACTAGACTAGCACTTATTGAAATACTGGAATCGTTCGGATCCAAGAAAATTGAGAAAAAAAGAATAAATGAAATGATCGAGTTGTTAAAAAAATAGTTCGCCTCTATCCTATTTTATTGTTTTGGCTGGCCTATTTTTCAAAACAGACCAAAAGAATGAGTGAGATGATGAAAAAACTAGGAGAATCAAACATACTTCATGAATTCCTCCCTATCAACTTGCGCGTCTTTCAGAATCCCAAGGAGAGTCCCTTTTGCCAATTCGGAATGTCGCGGGACTGCTGTAACAACTAAAGCTCCATTTGGAAGCCTTTTTTTTATTTTGAAATGAGACCCCTTTCCAGGTTCGCAGGAAAAACCAAACTTATTGCATAGTATCTTCACAACTTGAGGACCTGAAAGAAGGGGAAGTTTTGTCATCAGAAAACACCTGGATTGGGATAATTTGGAATGAATCACTCTGTACCTCTCGGACAGTCATCGCTACCTTTATTTTATTTAGTTTTGGTTGGATCGCTTGCCTAATGATTTCTTTTTGCACGTCAGGATCTTCTAGATAAATCTCTAGGGCTTCCTGGACATTTGAAAGGGCTTTTTCTTCCGTTTCACCCTGGCTTGTAACTGGGAAATTTAAACACTTGGCGACGTACCATTTTCCTTCTTTCCAAATATCGATATGAACGAACAACAAATCACCTATCTTTTATTTTTTCTATGAGAAAACCCTTTTTTGTTTGGGAGAAATGATATTTGTCTCCAACAACAAAACGATTTTTTTCAAAAGATTCCCATTCTAGAATACTGAAGAACAAAATCATCCTATTCAATATGGGTGTTCTCAAAAGTGGAGGGGGTGAAGGCAAGCCACGCAACTCTATTTTCGCAGTTTTAAGATTTTCTTTCTCTTCCTTATTGGGAATCATCTGGGTTAATTGCGTTCCTTCAAGACCCAAGGTTACACAAATAAGCCGTTCTCCAGATTCGTTAGTTGCAGGAACAACAGAAATAACCTCCATTTCAAACATTCAACTACCCCAACCGCAGTGTTATTATCGCAAAGTAGGTATATATTCATTTCTCATCCAAAAAGTTTAAATTCTTAGTTCGCCCCCCTCCAGGAGCTCGAGCAGGGCCAGTGTTCAAGCTCCGTCTGAAGAATCTTCAAAATAATAGTTCGCCCCTTTCTTATATTTTAAAATAAGCCAGCCTAAAATCGAAAACAGCCCAAAAGAATGGAAGAAAAGAAGCCTCTTATTCCAATTTATCAAAATAATTTTTTTATTTGCTTGATTAATTTATCAACTTCATTCTTGACCAAACAAACACATAATAGACCTATTACAAAACCTGCAATTAATGAAGCAATAAAAGATTTTGTAATACCTAAAGTTATAAAAAATGCAATCCCGCCAAAAATTAAACCTGATAGAACGTATGCTCCATTTTCAATTATTTTATTCCAATTATTATTTGAACCGTTCATAACATTATTCTAATCAAAAAAATTAAATCCCTTTGCCAATTGTTAGAAAGTTAGAAGCTTTATATTTTCTGGTTCTGTGGTTCTGGCTCAACTTCGGGATATAATACACCCCGTGAAAAAATGCATCAAGACGCTTAAAATGGAAAAGTCTTAGTTGCGCAAAAAGTTGCGAATTAATACCCGACTCTAAGCGGAGTTCGTGAATATTAATTATGTGGTGTTTTATTGCGGTGAATTTAATGTGGACTGTATTAAAGGTTCGTGAAATTAAATAATGTTATGCTAAAACGTTATGAATTAACACCCGACTCTAAGCGGAGTTCGTGAATAAATACACAAAGACGTTTTAAACTATAAATTAATTTTCTATAAAGCAGTATTAATCGATTCGCGCTAATATTAAATTCCCGTGAAAAAGTCCATCTCAGGTTATAAGAATAGAAATTCTCCTGTTTGAGTATTAATATAAATTACATCTTTCATTTTTCTATTTCCCGGATTCGCCCTAACAAAATACTCGCCTTTTCCACAGGTTTTTAATAAATAATTTTTAAAAGATTTACCGCTATTATGGATCAAGTGAAGATATTCGTCCCTATCTAAACGTAAAGTTTGTTTGAAAATATAGTTCTTCTCGGATAATGTTTCAGGATTTTTTATTCTGGCATTCTTTCTCCTATAAAAATCTGGATTCTCGTAGGGTATCGGGTTCTTTTTCTCCCATGCAAAAACTAAGAATGTTTTTCTCATAGAATCCCTTCAAATTGTGATTTTTTTTATTAGCTCCTTGCTTTGTTTTCGCTCATAAATCGAATAATCGCCTAATGGAAGCCCTGCATCTCTTAATAATTCAAGAGTGAATAATTTTCTAATCTTAATAGACTCGGCTTTTGGCCCGATTAATACGCCGACTGTCCTATTATCTTTACCCTGAATTATGAAAAAACAGTCATAAACTGAAGTCCCAATATAAATTGCTCGGCTTCGCTCGGCAGGCAAGATATAAAGGGAAACGTTTTCCTGAACGTCGAATTCTTTTATAATTAATTCTTTTTCCTGCATAAAATCGCCTTAGATTTTTTATAATTCCTCGATCTGGGAGGGAATGATTATAACTTTCACAACCTCGATGCCCATTCCAGCTTCGCCATAGCTCCTTTTGGTTAAAATGTATCTTCCCAAGCCATATTTTTTTGAAAGGAATTTAACCAGGAAGTCCGAATTTAGAAAGGTTTGGACGTTGATTGCAGGAATAATAAAGATTCCCAACCATCTTCCGTTTTTTTGGACTTTTAGAGTCGTTTCATCGGCGTATTTGTAAATATTCCCTGTTCTTTCCCCGGTTCCATTCCCGAATTCTTGATAAATCCAGCCTGGGCCCTGATAATAACGGATTTTTATAATTTTGAAGTCATCCCCCCCAAGGGGAGCATCTTTTCTTGGATCAAAGTTTTCATCCATGTTTTCGCCTTTTAGAAAATCATAAATTCTGGACTGAATGGCTTTTTGGATTTGCGATGATAGCCCCGCAGTTCTTGCGACGGCCTGCTTAATTTGGGCAAGAACATAGCCCGGTAACGATTCGGCGAAGGCGGCGATTCGTTAGGGCTTTCATACCACTCCGCAAGGCCCTGTTTGACAAGATAGCCTGCTGTGCAGTAGTTTAGGGGTAGATAATAGCCAACAGGCAAGACCTGCCCTTTACTATATTTCCCGATCCATCTTTGATGAAGTTTTAACTGGGGGACATTTTTTATGATTTTTATGAATTTTTGCATTTTCATACCCTTTTGAAAAATTTTCTGTACAATGTGTTTTCTAACCTTTTTCCCTCCGTCGGAGTTCTAACCGATTCAAACAAAACATATCAAAAAACTAACTGGATAGAAAAAAGTTAGATTTAGATATAATTGGTTATTATTGGTTAGATTATCGTCATATAGTTTAGGGTTAGAAATTCGGCTTTTCATATTTTTGAAATTATTCATTATCGTCACCATCGGGCAGTTTCCCACCAAACACATCATTTTTCAAAATTTTGATTCCGTGAACCTGATCAGATCCCCTTTCTGTTTCGATCTTACCATCTGAACTCCTAATTTCCTTCTCAAAATTTACTTTGTGAGTAGTCGGATCCTTGAAAGGGATCCCCTCCGCCTTTAATTGCTGACCAAAATCTGAAAGGTTAGAGAAAGCAAAGTCAAATTGCTTTTTTAAATAAGTTTGGGCAGATTTTGAGATAATTACAGCGTCAACATCAAAAAAGATCCCTGCACTGCCCGATTTTAAAGGTTTAACGTCTGCCTCATTCGCCCCGCCTTTTTCAAACCTGAAAAATAAACTTAGCAGAATCCCCCTTAAGGTGTTATTCGCCTCATTGAAAAGGCGGATCTGCTCGCGCTTTAATTCATCAAAAAAACTATAATCATCTGAAGGAAATTCAAAGCCTTTATTGTTAATAAATTTAACAAAAATTTGTAACCCATTTTCAAGAATCGCAAAAGAGTTGTCAAGACGCTCATTTCCGCAAAGCGTCTTTATTTTTTTTCGTTCCTGCACGTCAAAAAGAAATTTGCTGCCAGAATAATTCTTATGCAAATACCGAAGGTATTCCCAAAAAACTGAAACTGCATTTTGCCTATGTTTTTCAAAAAGCACCTGAAGTTTAGCACTATCCTCAATTGAAATTTTTTCGATTTCGGAGTGATTCAAAAGAACAAATCTTTCGTATATTGGTTGCCTTGCGTCTCTTTTCAAAAAAGGGAGAGGATTCGTCGAATTCATTGAGATATAAAAACCCGAGTTGCTCGGAAAACGCATAAGGCCTAGGTCTTTTTGGCCTCTTGACGTAAATTCAAGGGAAGTGATCGCTGATTTCAGGAGTTCTAAAAATCGATTGTTAACTAAAAATGTTAATCCCTCACTCAGGGCGCAAACACCACCAGCGGAAACATGAAGGGCCATCCGATAGGCACTCTCTATTTCATTGCTTGATGTTTCAAATCTCCCATAAAAAGCGGAATCAAACTGCGCATTCGCCGATTTTCTTGTTTGAGGTAATAGGGAAAACGCAAGGAGACCCGGATAAATGCCAAGCATACGCCGGCAAAATGGAGCGAATGGAGAAGCCCCAATATATCCCAGATTCGACGCCCAAAGTTTGAAATGTAAAGGATATTTTTTTAGGATTTGGGCAATTTCGATTATCGCAAGAAGTCCATCCGCTAATTCGCCTTTTATGGTTTTAAAATTGTAAAAGATACTTTCGAGCCCCGGGATCTTGGCCATTAAAATCTCCGGCTGTGGTTCTTCTGGAAAAATACCCATGTCATCGGCTCCTATATGAAGCATCGGTTTAATTTTTCCAGCTTGAGATGACTTCTCGATAAACTCTTTAATAAATTCGTATTGACTGTGAAAGGTGTAACCAAAGTTTTCCAGCATTTCTTTTGCGCTTTTAAGCTTGCTTTGGTAAATAATTTTTTTTTCTTGAGTATGTTGAGAAACAACCCAAATTTTAAAATGCTCTTCATCATTGAAACTATAGACATATTCGACGCCCCAGCTTTCCTGCTGTTCTTTTTGTCGTTTTTCTAATTCCCGTTTAATTTCCTTAACATCTTCAGCAGGAATTTTGGCGAGTATTTCTTCCATTTTTTTGTGATCATTTTCTCGAATTGCTAAGGCAAAGGATCGGGATAATTGGGGATTAGGAATCCGAAAGAAATTATTAGGAATTTCTCTCTTTAAACTCAAATTTTTGTCTTCTGTTTTCATTTTCGCATCACCGCCTTTTTTTTCTTTTTTTCGTTTTTTCATTTTCCATGTTTTCACCCATAAAAAAGAAAAAAAAGGTTTTCCCCTTCATTCTTTTTTTACTTCACCGACTGCGATAGTTTTTTTGATGCTCCAAGATCCATCTGGATTATGGATAATTGGCTCTGCAATTTCGTCGATGAAAGTTACGTCCTCGGATGGTAAACGATCCAGGCATATAGCACAATTGCTATAGCAAAAATGCACCCCGTCCTGGCAGACGATCCTTTCGTTTTTCTCAAATTCTTTTGTGCAAAATTCACATTTTTCATAAATTATTTTTCCACATTTTCGACACTGGAATTTGTATTCTTTTACCTTATTTTTCACTTTTTCACCTCCATCATTTCAGGTTCTTGCCGATAGATTATGAGGGGGCCTCGCTGGCCCCGCTTAAGTTCAATTCGCCCCTTTGCGGCTAGGAAACCCAAAATTCGTCGGGTTGTCTTCTTATCAAATGAAAAAACGATAGAATAAAGCAGATTGACATCCCTTAAATCGAGTTTCAACTCGTTAAGAATTCCTTCTTTTTCAACTTTCCTCTTTAAGGGAAGGAGAAAAACATCCTCATAATATGTAACTAGCTTAGATAAATCAGACGGTGTATCTTCTATTCGTGACATTATTCTCATCTCCATATGCGTCGGTTCCAACGGCGCATTTTTCTTCTTTTAATATCATTTTTATTTTCAACACGACGTCGTGCAATTTGTTGATCTCGTTCTCTTCAATCATGCAAATCCCCTCCAGTTTTCAGGCCCCTCTCCAGGGTTTCCTGGGCGATTACGCTTCGGCTCATCGCCCGCTCCTCAGCAATCTTGTCAAGCGCATCAACAACCTTATTTGGCAAACTTAAGGACACATCACGCCTATCCAATTTTTTTCCCATACGAATCGCCTCCATTCTGCTCGTTCGTATCATTCTATCGTTAAACACCTATTTAAGCTTTCCGTTCTGGAGTAGCAAACTTAACCTTTCTAAAAACAGGTTTAAAAGTAAACTTATTCAAATTTACGTCGTAAGAATATTTTTCATATTGTTCCTTCATTTAAATAAATTAGTATTTGTTTATTTTTATTGTGCTTTTTCATAAACTCTTGAAATTCTGGTTTATGCTGGACTTTTTCAAAAAAACTGAACCAAAAATATAGAACTATCTGAGGAGATATCTCTTTTAAAATTGCCATCTCTTCATCGTATTTCTGTTTGTCTCTCTTCTCAAATTTTAGTAGGGTATCATAAAAACATTCAAACATTCTAATATAACTCTCTTCAAATTCAAAACCAACTTGACTTATGATCGGAACATTTTCGCCGTCTCCCAATAATGTGAAATTAATATCATTCGTCTTCAATTTTTCTTTTTTTGCAAAATAGACGGCAAACAAAACAGGATGAAGAAAGAAATAACTAAAACAATAAGCCGCTGAGAATCTGAAGCCTCGACCGGTCCATTTATCCCAAATATATAGATAGTCAAAAGCTTTTATTGCGCTTTTCAATTCATAATCTGTTTTTACTCTTTTATTATCCGTAACAAAAACATCGCTATCTGGCTGAAATTTCCTTTCAATATTCCTATTCACCCAGAACTGAAGAGCAAAAGGATTGATTAAGGTTCTTGTAATCTCAAGAGAGTATAATTTTGCCAGAAGGTTTTTAACTTCTATTATATTGGGCATTTTGGTTCTTTGAATCGTTTTATCAACTATTGCAGGAATCCTAACAGAATATATTTTCGACGGTCTCCCTTGTTTCTTTTCTTTTGGCTTCTCCCATCTCACAAAACCGAGTTTTTCCAGCTTTTCTAAATTATCACCAATAGATTTATAGGCAGATTTTTCATTTTTGTTAGAAATATCTTTGCCTGTAATTTCTTGGATCAGGTCTTTTACGCTAATTTGCCTTTTAACGTATATAATGGAGAGGATTTTCATGGGAAGGGGCTGGGACAAATATCTGAAAGTCTCATCATTAATAAATTCTCGAAAGTTCATGGGAGGTTCAAAAAAGGTTTCCTCTTTTGTCATGGCCCATTCACCTTGGCAAAATTGCAGTTTCCTTTAGAATCCAGGAAGAATTCGCACGTATCGCCTTTTTCAAATTGCATTAATTTTATTATGCGCCTGGGCACGGTCACATAGAACGTCTTGTTAAATCGGTTATACTGAACTTTCATAAGGAAATTGGGAAATTCAAGGTTTAAAAGAACTACTGTTATAATAACAACAGAAATAACAATAGAAAACAAACAATCTTCTGGTTTAAAAATTGTGGGCACTATCAAGGACGCCCCTAGGGCTCGGCTGTGGCCTTTTTTTCATTTATCCGATTTTCATCGTGAAGTAGCAGGATACCGCGCAACTCGTGCGCGGAGGAAAACCTTCGACAGGGCTGCCTGTCAAAGATTCGACAGCATGGCCGTCGATGCGCGACTCGCACTTTTTCAGGCGTATTTTCACTAACGTGAAAAACGCAGCAAATCCTTAGGATTTGCTTGTCTGCCTGAAAAAGCACCGCATTTGACAGAAGCCAAATTGCGGACACTTTGACGATAGTCAAAGCAGAGGAGGGCTCTTCGGAAAAATTAATATCATGCGCATATATGAATTAATATTCGCGAATAATCAATGCGTTTATAAATTTTTATCGGGGAATTGCTTCATGGAAAATTACAGGTTCAGATTGAAATCCCCATTCAAACCCGCAGGCTCCCAGCCGCAGGCAATATCCCAATTGGTTGAAGGCTTGGGAAAAAATGCGCAGTTCCAGACACTTTTGGGAATAACCGGTTCTGGAAAAACGTTCACGATGGCAAATGTGATCGAAAAAATCCAGAAGCCCACTCTCGTCATAAGCCACAACAAAACGCTTGCAGCGCAGCTCTATTCTGAATTCAGGGAATTCTTCCCCGAGAATCGCGTGGAATACTTCGTCTCCTATTACGATTATTACAGGCCCGAGTCCTACATCCCCCAAAGGGATCTTTATATTGAGAAGGACGCGGACATAAATCCAAGAATAGAGATGATGCGCCTGTCCGCAACTGCTTCCCTGCTCTCCAGGCCGGATACAATAGTCGTTGCTTCAGTCTCATGCATATACGGACTGGGGAATCCCTCGAATTTCAAGGGAATGGGTTTTGAAATCGCAAAAGGATTGAAGCTCTCAAGGAAGGAGATTATTGGGAAGCTGATAAGCCTTCAGTTTGAAAGGAACGACGTTGAATTGGTTCCGGGAAGGTTCAGGGTGCAGGGAGACACAATCGACCTCATTCCAGGTTATGCTTATGACATTCTGAGAATTGAAATGTCCGGCGATGTTGTTGAAGAGATAAAAATCATTGAAAAAACAAGCAAAAGAATTCTTGAGAGGCCATCCTATTTCTTCATCTATCCTGCAAAGCACTTCCTCACTCCAGAAGAAGAGACGAAGAAGGCTCTTGATTCCATTAGAAAAGAGCTTGATGAAACCCTTCCAAAATTGGGCATGATGGAAGCGCACAGATTGAAACAGAGAACCCTTTATGATTTGGAGATGATAGGGGAAACGGGCTACTGCAAGGGAATAGAGAACTATTCAAGGCATTTCGACGGAAGAGCCCAAGGGAAGAAACCCTACACTCTTCTTGACTATTTCCCAGAAGACTTTCTCATGTTCATAGACGAGAGCCACCAGGCGGTCCCGCAATTGCACGCAATGCAGAGAGGGGATCATTCGAGAAAAAAAGCGCTCGTGGAATACGGCTTCAGGCTTCCAAGCGCCTATGACAACCGGCCCCTGAAATTCAGGGAATGTGAGGAATACATGAAAAGCACGATTTTCGTTTCTGCAACTCCCTCGGAATACGAACGCAAAATCTCCTTCCAAATAGTCGAGCAGATCATCCGGCCAACAGGCTTGGTTGATCCAAAAGTCGAAGTGAGGAGCACAGAGGGGCAGATTGAAAACCTTCTGAGGGAGATTGAATCGACTATTGAAAAGGGAAACAGGATTCTGGTCACAACGCTCACGAAAAAGCTTGCAGAAGAACTGAGCGAATACTTGTTGGAAAAGAACATCAACGCGCGTTACCTTCACTCGGACATCGACACTTTGGAGAGAACGGAAATTATAAGGGATTTGAGGCTTGGGAAATTCGACGTGCTCGTTGGCATCAATCTTCTTAGGGAAGGATTGGACATTCCGGAAGTGGGATTCATCGGGATTCTGGATGCGGACAAGGAGGGATTTTTGAGGAATGAAACGAGCCTCATCCAGACTATTGGAAGGGCCGCGCGGAACGCTGGTTCAAAAGTAGTGCTCTATGCGGACAAAAGCACTGATTCAATAAAGCGCGCTGTTTCGGAAACCGATAGGAGAAGGAAGATGCAAATCGAATACAACAAGAAGCACGGAATCATCCCCCAATCAATCACAAAACCCGTGAAAGTAAAAGAGATAGAGCTGGCAGCGGAAAAGGAGGAAAAAGAACTGAACAAAGTGCGCAAGGATGAGATTCCAAACTTGATAATCCTGCTAGAATCGCAGATGAAGGAAGCCGCTGAAAGGCTTGATTTCGAGAGGGCAATAGAATTAAGGGAGAAAATAAAGAGAATCTCCTCCGCGCGACAATCTCATAAAAAAATAAGGTGATTAGGGAGTTTTCGGAGTAAATTGGCGTATTATGCCAATCAGAAGCGGATAGAACAGCTCACTTCTATGGTTAAAACGAAATTCCATTTCTTTGATATGTTCTGGATAATTCTTGCGATTGATTCCATGATATTTATGGAACCGTTCTTTGGCAAATGACCAGAATCCTTCAATTCCGTTTATATGATTATGTCCTTTGCCAAAAGATTTGTCGTGTTTGATTCGGCTATGTTTTCCAAACTGTTTCAGATCTTTGTATGACCTGAAATCATCAGTGTAGAACACAGAACCCTTCTTGGTCTTCTTTTTGATGTGTTCAAACAGTGTTTTTGCAGAAACATCCGGAACAGCAGCAGCGTATACCCTACCATTTCTCTCGAGAATTCCAAAGACAGCCTGCTTGTTGAAAGCTCCTCTTCCACGATTCCTTTTCGTTTTCCACCAAAATAAGATTCATCTGCTTCAACGAGTCCACGCAGTTTCCTAAATTCCTTTTCAGTGTAATCCATGAGTGCTTTACGGTATTGAGAATAATGTTTAGCTACCCTTTTGTAACTCAGATGCATTTCAAGAGCGCACTTGCGTGCGCTCACTTCCAAGTAAAAGTAATACAGAACTTTTAGGTCGCGTTTAAGTTTCAGCAAGTTGTATTTATTGCGGCAAGAACTGCACCAAATACGCTTGTCTGCCAATCGAGACAGGCAATATTCGCCGCAAAACCAGCATTTACGACCCTGTTCGTACATCGCACTTCCAACAGTCATCGAAGTAGAAATGGGCAGAACAGTCTTAAATTGCTCCGTTTTCTACCCAATCACCATACTTAATCCCATAAAAAAGAGTAGATCTTATTCAGACAAACGTGGTCGGAATGGCAAGAAAACTGGTTATTGGAAAGGAATTTGTTTTGAGGGAATCCGTAGCAAGGGTGATTGAGAAGAGAGTGACTAAATTCGGCTGCGGGGCAAAAGTCGACTGCCCGAAAGAGTTTTTGGGGAAAAGGGCGTACATCGTTATTGTTGAGGACTGAATCCAAAATGCTTGCGCTAATTTGAAATATTTTTCCACGCCCATCCGCATATTTGAATGTTGAAATATATGGCTCTATTTCATTCTCTTTATGGAAATTGTTTCGCTGTTCTTGTCATAGTGGACAATCACGTCGTCCGTATGCTTAAACGGCATTGCTTCTGCAAATTTCTTGCCAACCGTAAAAACGCCCTGGCAGTTCGTGCCGTCCTTTCTCTTTATCCGGTAGTACTTACCAAAAAATTCCATTGTTTCATTCCTCCGTCTATTTTTGTTTCATATATCTAATATATCTGCATATATATAGAGATATAATATTTATAAACTTTTTCCATACTCGGGATAATTGGGGCAAATTGCCCCGGCTGATTGCATTCAAATACCGTTCCGGCACAAGTTATAAATTTTGTCTGCAATAAGTAATCTTGCACTTTGCAGAAAAGGTGGAAAAATGGAATATGCCGAGAGAATAAAAAAAATCCCTCCGTATCTGTTTGCGGGCATTGAAAAAAAAATAAACGAGAAGAAGAAAAGAGGGGAGAAAGTGATATCCCTTTCAATTGGCGATCCGGACATTCCAACTCCAAAAGAGATCCGGGAAGTTCTCGCGCGCGAAGCAATGGATGAGAAGAACCACAATTACTCGTTCTCGCAGGGAGAGGAATTCTTCAGGGGGGCGGTTGTGCGCTTCTGCAAAAACAGGTTCGGATTGGATTTGGACTCCCGGAAAGAGACGATCGCCTTGATGGGCTCAAAAGAGGGATTGGCGAATTTTGCCCGCGCATACGTGAATCCAAAAGACAAAGTGCTCGTGCCAGATCCCGCTTATCCTGTTTACTCGCAGGGGGGGGCACTTCTTTGCGATGGAATCCCCATTCATTTTCCCCTGTCTCCGGAGAATGATTTCCTTCCGGATTTTAAAAAAATGGAAAAGAAAGCAAAGGGAGCAAAGCTCCTCTATCTCAACTACCCGAACAATCCAACGGGCGCTGCGGCAACAGAAGAGTGCTTAAGGGAAGCAGTTGAATTCTGCAAAAAGAATGGGATGCTCCTGGCTTATGACAATGCATACTCTGAATTCACTTTCGATGGCTATTCTGCCCCTTCCATTCTCCAATTTGGAAAACAAGGAATCATTGAATTCCACAGCCTTTCGAAAACTTTCTCCATGACAGGGGACAGAATAGGCTTTGCTGTAGGGGATGAAAAACTGATTGAGGGCTTGAGGAAAATAAAATCAAACATAGATTCAGGGGCGCCAGTCTACATACAGAAAGCAGGGGGGTTCGCATTGGATTTGTACAAGGGAAAAGAGAGGCCTTCATGCGTTGAAAGCATCATGGGGGAATATGCAAAAAGAAGAAAAGTCCTTGTGGAAGGATTGAATAAAATAGGGCTCAAGGCAAAAATGCCCAAAGCAACTTTCTATGTCTGGGCGCAGGTCGGTAGCATCATGGACGATGCTGTTTTTGCAGAAAAGGCAATGGAGCAGGGCGTGGTGTGCACCCCCGGAAGCGGATTTGGGGAATGCGGAAAAGGCTTCGTCAGGTTTGCAGTGACGCAGAATGTTGAACTCATAAAAGAAGCCCTTGCGCTTTTGGAAAAAGCAATAAGGTGATTGAGCCAAACAGATGACTTTTGCGCATTATTCTTGAAATTCAAGCATCTTCCCAATACTTTTCTCGATCTCTTTCAACTTTTCTTTTTCCAAAGTTCCTATTTTTTGGGCAGCCCTGCACTTGTCAACTGCTCTCAATTGAAATATCAAAGCAATACTTTCTTCGCTCAATCCGTTTGCACTTGAAGGCTGAAGAAGCAATGTAAAAGGAAAACGCAGTGCAGATTTGTTGCTTGTGAGGGGGATAATGATCAGAATTTCCGGCGTTGGGGCAGCCATGATGATCGATAGCCTTGTGCCATATTGCTCTCTTCCTCCAATCTGTGGAAGTTCAACAAGAGCAATCTCCCCCTTTTTCATAAGGACTCCTCAAATTTTCTCAGAGCTTCATCACTTAGCATGTCCCAAGCCCTAAATTCTTCCCTGATATTCACCTCTTTTTCTAGCAATGAAACATAAAAATATAGGGCATTCCTCACAAGGTCATTCTTTTTTATTCCCATCAAACCAGATATTTTTTCAAGCTCTTTTTCAAATTTTGCAGGAACACTTACCTCCACGCAATCACCCAGTTTATTATCAACTTTTGATTTTTTAATCCTATTCCCCCGATGCCTGCAAGACATATTGCGCCGAAGCGCAAGCTAAAAAAGCAATTTCAGCATAAAACAACCTATTGGCTTTACTCTCAACTTCGCCATTTTCCGCAATTGCTTACATAAAACCATGGTTGCCTGATTTTATGCAAGGCTGAACAAAACAGAAGCTTGTAAAGCATTTTGTTCATGCGCTTTCGCGCATCCAATACGCGAACGCAAGGATGCGCATACGCCGCTCTTTCGCGCGCAAACACATAGTGACGAGTTTAGGGTTATTGCCTTGGATCGCAAATATTTGCCAAGCAGAACCGTTTTATTCTTTCCCCCTATCTTCATATTATGGCAGCAGACGTCATCACTTCCCGCATTTCAGGAATCAACAATGAACTAGTTACCTCCATAATGAATCTTTTATTCGCAAGCGACTTTCTCTGGATTACAATTCCTTTGATTGCCGCATATTTCTTCATTAAGGATAAGAAAAAGCTGGTTCTCTCGCTCATCATTGCAGGGATAATCGTTCTTGCCCTCAAGCAGTTTTACGCATTTGACCGGCCGTGCGTGCAGGAGAATTCGAAAATCCAGTGCCCATCAGACGCGGCTTTTCCAAGCGGCCATGCAGCGCTTTCCTTTTCATTCGTCATGGAAGGGCTCGGCCATAGTTCGTTCTACTTCTTCCTTATATATGCATTGTTCATCTCATTCCTGAGGATTTATTCCGGAGTGCATTATTTCGACGATGTAGTGGCGGGCGCATTGATTGGAATCCTTTCTTCCCTAATAGCAGAAAGGTTCTTCAGGTGGCTTGACATAAGGAGTGGAAAAGTTAACGAGGAGGAAGAGGAGAGGGGGGAGATTTCTGAAGAACGCACGGAGATAAAAGCGATGGGCTTCAGCATAAGGAAAGAAGAAGGGAGGAAAATCATCCATTTCTTCACTGGAGCCGGATTCCTGCTTCTTTTGCTTGTCCTGCCAATAGAGGGGGCAAAGATTGTTTCCTTTGCAGCGCTGATTTTCTTCCTCATACTGATAAGCAAATTCATGAGAAAAAGGAAAACCCCCTTTGATTTTCTCATCTCCTCATTCGGCACAAGGGACAGGTTCCCTGCGGAAGGGGCGCTGTGGTACATGCTTGGAGTCGTCTTCATATTCCTTTTCTTCAGCAAATTTGAAAGCATGTTTTCTGCCCTATTGTTCCTTTCATTGGGGGATGCGCTTGCGGGAATAATCGGCTCAAGGGGGAAGATAAGGCTTCCTTGGAACAGGAGAAAAACGCTCGAAGGGATGCTCGCCTTCTTCCTCGTTTCAATCCCCCTCTCGCTCCTTTTTCCAAGTTTTGCATTGGAAATAGTTGCTGCGGGCGCATTATGCGCTTTCGCAGAGTCAATGCGCCATCTTCCCCTGGACGACAACTTCCACATCCCCCTGCTTTATTTCATCGTATCCGCGATTATCTGAATCCTTCTGAAAAAATGGCAAAATTCTATTTGTCTTCCTCTTCTTTTTCAATTTTCCCAAACGTCACGCTCTGTATTTCAGAGTCCTCTCCGCCCGCCCCGGTTTCAGAGTCGCTGCATATCAAATCCCCCTTCTTCTTGTATGCCTCCTGCCTCATTCTTCTCAATTCATCCTCCACAATCTCAGGAATCTTCTCATCATGCTTCTCCCTCCTCAAAGCCAGATAGAAGATTATCGCTATCGTGAAGAGCGCAAGCACCAGGAAATAGGGGCCCAGTTTCAATTCCGAAACCTTCGCAGCAACGCTTTCGGCGATTGTTTCATTCGCCTGTTTTTTCCCTATTTTCGATTCCATCTCTTTGAGAATCTCCAGGTTCACGAGCTCTTCGTCAATTATCCTTCTCTTCTCATTCATGTTCCATTCGTTTCCCATCTCTATTCCCAACTGCGCCATGTCCTCTCTCAGCGTTGTGTTTTTCCCTTTTGAAACAAGGTACATGTTCAGCTGCTCATCCGCCATAACGTACTTCTCGTAAGTCGCATTGAAAAGCGAGCAGTCGTTCTTCTCGAAATTCTCCCTGTGCTCAAAATAAATTCTTGCAAAATCCTTTGCGAGCGTTGATTCGAACTTCTCCCTGCTCATCACTTCAAGAATCCTGTCGACATTTCTCTCAAGCACTTTTTCAACAGTCTTATTGCATTGGAGGGAATGCAAAATGGGAAATGCGAAAAAAAGAAACAGCATTATTTTTAAAGCATTATTGATCCTTGTAAAACCTAAGCTTTCCTCCTCATTCGAAGCATTCTTCAAAGATTTTCCAGGCCTTATCGTGCTTATCCTTGGTCTGAACTGAAACGACCATGCCCTTATCAGGCTGTCCATAAACGACCACCACTCCTTCAGGAGCGTTCATAAATACAACAAGGGCTGCCAAGTCCTCTTCTCCTATCGTGAATATCTTAATCCTCTCCTTGTCCCTAAGCGCACTGGTGACGGCATCAAGAAGTTCCTTTGTGATTTTTCCGGGAGGATTGCAGATTCTGATCTCCTTTGCTTTGAATTTTTCAATCATCCGTTTCGTATGCTCGTCCGCATCAAATCTCTTTATCCTGTTGTCATATATGAGCACTCTCGGTTCGATGTTCCTCTCGAGCAGGAACTTCGCAGAACTGTCCCCCACGCAAATAATCTCCTTCCCTTCAGAATGGAACTTCCTGAGAGCATTCTCGAGCTCTTCTCCGCAAAGAATCCCCCCAAATGGTTTTTTCAAAACATCCCTCTGCACGAGAGTCTTCTCGCAATATT
>Ga0315294_10000149_pt1 | contig 73000 bp, 54 predicted proteins | sample YL17G13_40_MG_FD_203626 | JGI IMG/M metagenome (GOLD analysis project Ga0315294, IMG submission 203626) | Sediment microbial communities from Yellowstone Lake, YNP, Wyoming, USA - YL17G13_40 | ecosystem: Environmental > Aquatic > Freshwater > Lake > Sediment | place: USA: Wyoming | collected... | reverse complement strand
AGTTGTTTTTGTTTGACGACAAATAGCTTCTTTCTTAGGGAAATCATGGTTTCTTCTGGGATGAAGAACCTTTTCCTTTTTACCGAGGTGTCAGAATTGTTAGGAAGTACAAATCCATTTTTGTCCCAGAAAGTATTTAAGCTTTGAAATCCATTATTAATATATGGAACTTACAGTTGTTATCAGGAAGGAAGGAAATTGGCATACTGCGGGGGCTGTGGATGTAGATACTGTATCTCAGGGAAAAACAATCGAAGATGCAATGAAGAACATCAAGGAAGCGGTTGAACTCTATTTGGAAGATGAAGATGCTCAAATAAAATCAGTATGGGACGAAAGCGTTGTTATTGGGGAAAATTCACCCGCTGATTACACAACGTCATGAAATGTCTTCGACATGGAATTTATAAAGCTCCATGTTTTTCCTGAATTTTGAAAAAAGCCTGTCCATCTTTTTTTCCAAAGAATCTTCAACCAGAAGCACTGATTTGGTTTTGGATTCAATCTTTTTATTTAAACTGATTTTTTTCAAATGGTAATAGAAAAGCCTCTTGATCCTCCAGTATTTTGATTTGTCACCAGCACGAATATCGAATACATATAATATCATTTTTCCACCATGTTTTTATTATTGTCAAAATCTCTATTATGCCATTATTTTAATAAAGGCTAGATTAATAAACATGCCATTCCATCCTCGCAAGATAGGCGAAAATAATGAGAGAACCAATGAATGCAAGGTATGGATAACTTATGAGTGTTATGAAGAAGGGAATGAGAGCTACGAGAAGCGAGTTCTTCCAATCCCTTCTCTTTCTAAAGTAAACGAAACTATTCAGGATTGAAAGGATGAAAAGTGCATAATAGATGTTGCAGCATATTGAATAGGTGGTCGTGTCCGTTTTTGCTTCAATTATGCCATCGCAGGCATCCTTTATTCCAACTTTTATTGGAATTATCTTCTCTATGAAGGATTTATTGGATTCGTTGGTTTTTATTGGGGGAGTATAATTATAGGTATTGTTTTTAATTGGCGGTTTGATTTCGGATTCTTTTGCGCATGTTCCATTAATGCAGTACAAACCAGTGCAGCAGGTTCCGCAATTCTGCCCTTCAATCCTGCACGTTCCGTTTCCTGTTCCAGTGGAGCTTCCTGAGCAGATGTTGTTTGTGCATGTCTGACTAGAACCGCAGTCGCTGCTTTTGCAGCATTCATAATAAATCCATTTATGCACGCCCACATAGCCGCACTCTCCGACAACTTTTTTGCAAACATTATTTGCACAATAAGAATCGCTTGAGCATTGCGAATCAGCACAACACTCATAACTAATCCACTTGTGCTCTTTTGCATAACCGCATTCTCCAGTGATTTTTTCGCAAATATTTTCTTTGCAAATATCGTCTTCATTGCATTCATCATTGCTTGTGCAGTTGTATTTCAATAGTTCAATTTGTATTTGAACGTCATAATAACCAGCGCGGGTGATTTTCACATAATAAATTCCAGCTGCCGTTGCGTTCATTTGGCAGGTTCCGCTTGAATTCGTGTAACAAGTGGAAATTGTTTGGGAATTCAATGTAAGGGTTGCAAGCGCGTTCTGCAAACCGCTTCCAGCGTATTGCGCAATTATTGTAAATGGATTATTCGTATAGTTCGCAATAACTTGCGCGTTCATATTTTTCTTTTCATCTTCATCCGGGGAAGGAGGAGTTGGAGCGTTCGCAATAGTGAAAGTCCTGTTTGAAGTGGTGCCTTCATTCCCTACAATATCAGATGCGTTGCAGGTCCAGTTGTAAACATCTAGAGCGAATCCAGAAACATTCCAGATTGATTCATTGCTTGGATTGGAAATGTCTGTTGTATTCATGTAATAGAGTGAATTCGTGGAATTCCAGATGAATAAGGTTACGTTTGAAAGGCCAGTGGAATCAATTCCAGAGCAGTTGAATTGGACTGTTGTTGAGGAAATGGAATAGTCATTCTCAGGAGAATTCAAAACTACGGTTGTTGCAGACATGTCAATCGTGAAAGTTCTGTTTGTTCCGTTTACTCTTCCGTTTCCAACATTATCTGAAACATTGCAAGTCCAGTTGTAAACTCCTTCGGAAAAGCTTGAAACAGTCCAGTTTGAGTAGTTTGAGGCGCCGGTTGCTGCACGAGTTGAATTAAAGAATAATTCCTGAGTTGAATTCCAAATGGTTAATGTGAAATTTGAGAGATAGAAATTATCAACTCCTGAGCAGTTGAAGGAGAGTGTTTGGAGCGCAGTTGCAAGATTATTCTGGGGGCTCACTAATTGAATTAGTGAAGGAGGAGTGTAATCAACTGTGAAAGTGTAATTCACGGTGAAGCCATTGTTCCCGGAAGCATCTGAAGCATTACAAGTCCAGTTGTATCTTCCTTCAGGAATATTTGAGAGAGTCCAATTGGTTGAGTTGTCATTATTCAAAATGGCGGTTGTTTTGTTATAGAAGAGAGAATAGGAGGAATTCCAGATGAAAATTGTGATGTTTGAAAGACCTCCTGAATCAGTTGCAGAGCAGTTGAAGTTTATTGTTTGCAGGGAAGTGTTGAAGCGGTTGTTTGGGGAATTGAGTGAAATCACAGTTGCGCTCGTATCAATAGTAAATGTCCTGTTTGTTCCGTTTGCACCCCTATTCCCCCACAAATCAGTCCCATTGCAAGTCCAGTTGTAAGTATCTTGGGGAATGGAATTCAGAGTCCATGAAGAGGAATTCTGAAGGTTGAGGGAGGATTGAGTGTTGTTGTAATACAAGCCATTTGTGGAATTCCAAATAAATAATGTTATGTTGGCTAAGCCAACATCATCAACTGCGGAGCAGTTGAAGAGCATTGAAATTGAGGATGTGATGTTGTTGTTCTCAGGGAATTCCAGATATACAGAAGGAGCGCGAGTATCACTTAAATAAATCGTAATGATTCCGCTCTGGTTTATTGTGAAGTTGGAGGAATTGAGGTAGTTGGAGTAGTTTGCTGTAAAGTTGGTTGTTGAGTAGACAATGTCTCCTCCAGCTCCGCGGAACATCGTATCGTTCATCACAAACCATTGAGACGTCTCGCCGTCTGCTCCAGTTGTCCCGAGGTCTTGGAAAATGGATTGGTAGTTGGTCGCGTTTACGCTTGCTCCGTTGATTGGAGTTCCGTTTGTGAAGGAAACGTTGACTTTGACGTACCATTGGAGAGTAACATTGTTCCTATTGTCAGCGGATTGGAAAATAATCGCAGAACGGTTCATGTTTGTGGCATTAAGAATGAAATTATCTCCTCCAAACTGGCCACTTGAACCCGTATATGTGTGATTTAATCTCGCTCCAAGAAAAGTGACATTAATTATGTTATTCCATGTGGAATTGTAAGTTAAGAAAATATGGGATTTGCTTGAATTCGTTACGTTTATCACCGAATTCATTATCGTTGAATTCGAACAATTCCTGATATATGTGCCGTATGAAGAACCTGTGGAATTAAAACTGAAACTTGCAAAAGTGCTATTGAAGGAATCCTGACAGTAAATCCCGCCAATGCCATCTGAAATTGTTTCAGTGAAATTCGTGAAAATATTGTGGTCTGACCTCCAAATTCTTGGGCCAGTTGAAGCATTGATGACAAAATCGCTTAAATTATTGAATGAAGCAAAAGAAAATCCTACTCCATATCCTATCGGTCCAGTTGTGTTTATGGTGAAATTCCGCAACGTATTGTTGCTTGCCCATCCAATATAAACGCCATAAGCACTAGAGCCATTGGTAAAGATATTGATATGGGAGATATAATTTCTTTCGGCTGGATAACTGTTGTATATCGAAATTCCGCGGGCTTCAGAACCGTTTGTAGAAACATTTGCATAATTGATGGATAAGTTGCGAACCCCGTTTACTAGTTCGAAACCGTCCGAATCGTATCCATATGTCGTGATCGAGGAAAAGTTTGCTTCGTTAGAATTGCAGTTATCAAACGAAATGCCATAGGAATAATTGCCAAGAGTATAAATTGTGATATTAATTGTTCTTGAAGAATTAGTTCTTCTGAAATTAATTCCATCCATACCGCTCGTGTTATTGAAAGTGTCATTGTGCCTGAAGATCCTGCAATTTTTCACAGTATTGTTGATTTTCCCATTGGAATATATTCCATGCCCAAAACTTATGCGAGCGTACTCTATCGCATGCCCAGCACAATCCAGAATCAAGTCGTTTGCCCCAATAGTTATTGCAGTCGCACTGCAGTTCAAATCAGTATTTAAGGTAAGATTTGTTGTGATCGTGTCTCCGCAGTAAACGTTCGGAGTATCCAAATAGATTGTAATCGTTTGGGAATCGTTTATCGTGAAATTGGTTGAATTCTTCATGAATCCGTACTGGACTGAGAAGTTCGTGGTTGAATAAACAACATCGCCTTCTGCTCCTCGGAATATAGTATCATTCATGATGAACCATTGGGATGTCTCGCCGTCAACTCCAGTTGTCCCGAAGTCTTGGAATATAGATTGGTTGTTGGTTGCGTTTACGGAAGCTCCGTTCACTGGAGTTCCATTCGTGAAAGAAACGTTGACTTTAACATACCATTGGAAGGTTACGTTGTTGCGGTTGTCTGCGGAATAATAGAAAATGGCAGAGCGGTTTAGGTTGGTTGTATTGAGAAGGATATTGTCGCCTCCGAATTGGCCGCTAGTCCCAATGTATGTCTGGTTCACTGACTGCCCCAGCGAAGTTATATTGATAATGGAATTGTTTGTTGAGTTATAATCAAAGAATATTTTCGGGGAATTAGCATGCGTTGTGTTGACAATGAAGTTGAAGAGAATATTGTCTGAAGAGTTGTAGATACGGATTCCGGGGGTGCTGGAATAATTGATGAAAATTGAAAAGTTGGACAGGGAATTGTTGAAGGCTGTGCGTAGATTGGCTCCGTAAGCGCTGGAACCATTTGTGGAGATAGTGAAATTCGAGAAGGTGTTGTTGGAGGAGAAGGTGATGTAGACTGCATAGGCTCCGGAGCCGTTTGTAAAAATAGTGAAATTGTGAAGACGATTGAAATCTGAGTTGGAGCCCATGCCAACGCCATTGGCACTCGAACCATTTGTAAAGATTATGAAGTTTGCGAGCGAATTGTTGGAGCTGGAAAAGAGGTTTACTGCGACGCCCGAGTAATTATTATAGATCATGAAATTGGAGAGTGAATTGTTGTGTCCTGATGAGAGGGCGATTCCATAGGTGCTTGAGTTTGGGATGATCGTGAAATTTGAAAGGGAGTTGTTCGTGCTGCTCAAAAGGTAAATGTAGGCGTAGGAACCGTTTGTTGAATGAGTGATATTGTAGAGTGTGTTATTGTGGCTGGCGTATAAGAGCGTGCGTGCAGCATAACCATATGTCGTAATCGATGTGTTTGCGATTGTGTTTAACCTCGAGTAGGAGAAGGCAATCCCAAAGGAATAATTGGCTTGGGTTAAAATAGTCAGATTGCTAATCGTCGAATCCAACACCTGATGGAACCACGTCGCATTCATTCCCGCCGTATTATTGAACGTGTCATTCTGCTGGAAGATTCTGCAGTTCTTAATCGTAACGTTGTTTCTTCCAATTGCCTGTATTCCATTCCCTTCGCTCTCCCTTGCAAATTCAATTGCATGCCCTGCGCAATCAAGCACGAGGTAGTTCGCGCCAATGATTAAACCAGTCGCGCTGCAGTTCAAATCATATTCCAGAGTCAAGTTTTCTGTAAGTGTCTGCCCGCAGGCTGGAACTCCCAATCTGATGTTTATCGTCATCGTTTCATTCACTGTGACGTTTGTGGAGTTCGTATACGTGACTCCTGCAATCGTTTTGTTGATCGTGAAGTTTGCAAGCGCATAGCTCACGTTGTTTCCATCACCAACGAAAAGGGTGTCATTCATTGCCATCCAATTCGTGAGTCCGTTTGACTGCGTTGTCCCGAAGTCCTGGGTTACGGACTGGTTGTTCGTTGAATTTCCTGAAACCAAGTTTATTGAATTCCCGTTGTAGTCCGTAACATTGATTCTCACGTACCATTGAAGGGTGAAATTGTTTTGATTGTCTGAACTGTTTATGGTTATGGCGCTCCTGTTGAAATTGCTCACGTTTAGGAATATGATGTGCCCGGAATGGTTTTTGAGATAGAGCATTTGGGTCAAATTGCCCTGAAGTGAAAAGTTGGTGAATGTGAGATTGGAGGAATTGACAATGTAGAAATGCCAGTTGTTTGAACTTGTCAGATTGATTGTGAAAAATGAAAAGTTGCTCGTGTTTGCGAAATAAACATAGATGGCTTTTGTTCCTGAAGAATTTGAATAGAGGGTAACATTTTGGAATAAATGATCATATTGCGTTGCATATCCCGCTCCGCCGGCCAAGTCAATCCCGTTTAAGTTCGCACAAGTGATGTTGATATTGGCATTTCTCATCGTGAAATTGCGCAGAGGCACTCCACTCGTTGTGGTGAAACGTATTACTCCGGTTGTTGGGCAGCCTTCAGAAACAATATTTTCATACAAAATAGAATTTGACAATCCCAAAGTGGATGCACTGCTTAAGTTCAATCCATACCAATTGGCCATTGTTGCTCCATATGTATAGATCAATCCGTTTAAGATTCGTATGCTGTTGAACGTGTTATTCTGGTTTGATCCTCTATGACATATGGCTGCCTTATAAATTGCCGTGTTTATCGTAATGTTTGAAAAAACTCCATTTACGGAACTTTGTAGATCCAAACCGCAAGGAGAAAAAGCGTATGACCTCGTTCCTGAATAGTTGACGGTTATGTTGTTCAACCTTGTGAAGTTAGTGTGGTACACTTGAAGGGATATGTTGAAAGTGGAATTCTCGAGAACAAGATTCGAGCAGTTTACGAAAATCACTTCGTTTTCGATTTCTGAGAATGAAATCGGAGTTGGGGGGCAGGGAAGCCCGTAGCCGTCCGTAGTATAATACTTCAATTCCCTTCCGTCTATTGTAAAATTGGAGATATTTTGCGTGAAATAGTATGCAAGGGTGTCACCGAAGGTTATCGCAGGCTCTCCATTTGTCGTTAAATTGAAATTCAATATGGAGAATTTCCTATTCCGGTTAAGTTCTATTGCCGTGGCATTTATGTTCGATATCGTGAAATTGTCAAAAGTGACATTGACATTATACTCTCCGGAATAAATTGCATTGTAGCCGCTTCCTGAAAAACTGATGGTAAAATTCGTGAAGTTGAGCCAGCGAGATCCTGAATCTAGGTATATTGCAGTACCGTTAAGATTCATCGTGAAATTGTCAAATGAATTATTCTGGGAATAAGTCGTGTAAATTCCTCTTGCATTTGCCTCATAGGTTGTTATTGAAATGTTTCGTGCAAATGAACGGTTTGTAAGATTGAAGAATAATGCATTTGCATAATTCTGGTTCATGCTCGTATTGTGCTGGAATATTATGCAGTTCTTTATCGTGATATTGTTGAAACCTGTGGCGTTTATTCCATAGCCGTAGCCAACGGTTGAGTAGTTGATGTAATGCCCCGCGCAGTCCAGAACCACCGAATCGTTGTTTATTATCAATCCTGTTCCGCTGCAGTTGATGTCGTTTGCCATTATTATTGTTTGGTTGATCAGGTCTCCGCATGAAACGGTTGTAGTACCTACTCCAAGAATAATGTTGATTGTCATTGACTGATTCACTGTCACGTTCGTTGAGTTTGTGGCATAGCCCGTCTTATTAGCCGTGAAGTTGTGCAATGAGTAAGTTATATTATCTCCTGCCCCTCTGAAAAGAGTATCATTGACTATGAACCATGAAGTGTTTCCATCTGAGGCGGTAGTCCCGAAATCCTGAGTCAGGCTTTGGTTGTTGGTTGAATTGGCGCTTGCCCCACCTATTGCGTATCCGTTCATATCGGTCACATTTATTCTTGCATACCATTGGATTGTGAAATTATTCGAGGCATCAGCGCCAGTGAAAGAAATTGTGCTTCTATTAAGATTAGTGAAATTCATCAGGAGATTATCTCCGGGATAAGGGCTGCTTCCATCACTATGTATCTCATCATTCAATAACCCAAGAAGAACGAAATTTGACAAAGTATTATTCTTTGAGCCATAGCGGAAACGTAAGTGGTAGGAGCCCGAGTATGAAGAATTGAATCGGATATTGTCAAATGAGTTGTTGGAAGACGAATATATTCTCAGGCCCGCCCCGCAGCAGCCATTGAATGTTGCATTAAGATTCGTAAAATTGCCGAAATTAGTCGAAGTAAGAAGGATTGTGCCGCCATCCGAAGTACTTGAAAAGGCAGTTGAATTTGTAAAAAAGGGCCATTTTGAGCTTAATAAACCAATGGCAGGAGACCATCCAGGCCCAACAGAAGACAAATTGACATTATAAATGGTCGTATTCTCAGAATAATCGACTTCAATGCATGCGGCATAGATGTTATAGATAGTAACGTTCACATTTGCAATAGTAACGTTTCCTGAAGTGTTTATTCTTATTCCATTGGCTCCATTTGTCAATGTGCTGACATTCAAATTGTCAAGGATTGCATTTGAAGAATTTGAAATGATTATTCCCCGGCCTTTTGAAAATACTGTCGTATTCCTCACTGAGCAATTTGCGCATGAAGCCAAAAGAAGTGTCTCATTGAGAGTTGAATTTGTGATTGTCACATTTGTACAACCTATTATCCCCACAAATGAATAATCATTGTGGCTAAGATTCAGTATTTGGTTGTCAGGGCAAATGGAATATATGCTGTCGTTCCACATGACAGGAATGGTATCGATAAGAACATTGGTGAGATTGTTATGATAATTCTCAGTGAGTATTCCAGAAGTTTGATTTGCGGATATGTTAAGATCGAACAAATGGTTGCCGGATGAATATAGGTAAATGCCCGCAGCTTCATAGCTTCCGTAAGTCACTATTGTGGAATTGAAAATGCTGTTGTTTGTTGCCCCCCCTAATAAGCGAATGGCTTTTGCATAAATTCCAGTTGTATTCAAGCTTACATTGGATACATGATTATGGCTGGAAGAACTGAGAACAACTGCATAACTTGAGTCTGCACCATTGAAAGTCGTGATTGAACTGTTTGTGAGATTATTGTAATACGAGTTGGTGAAAGAGATCGCGTTTCCCCTGGAAACGTACTTGAATCCAGTGATTCTCGTCAGGTTTGTGAAATTCGCATAATTAAGTAGTATTGCATCTGCATAGGCTCCGGAAGCATTCACCCATACGAGTTCGATTGAATTATTCTGTGAGATGTAAATTGACGCTCCCGTGGAATAGTCTTCGGTTACTTGAATCGTGACATTTTCGATCCTTGAATTATTTGTCCTGAAGAAGAACGTCCCGTTCGCGTAATTCTGGTCCATGCTTGTATTTTGCTGAAGAATCGTGCAGTTCTTTATTGTAATATTGTTCCTCCCCACTGCTTCTATCCCGTTGGCTGCCGTTATTATCGAAAAATTAATAAAATGCCCCGCGCAGTCGAAAATCAAATCATTTGCTCCAATTTTGAAGCCTGTTCCTGAGCAGTTGTAGTCAATTGAAAGCGTCGTATTTTCCGTGATTGTCTGGCCGCATTCCGGAAGCCCGAGGCGGATGTTTAGTGTTCGTGTTGAGTTGATGGTGAAATTCGTGGAATTCGTAACATATCCGGATTTGCTTGCAGTGAAATTGTGGGGGGTGTAGAAAATGTTGTTTCCATCCCCGATAAACATTGTGTCATTCAATATGAACCAGCTTGTGTTGCCATCGTTCTGAGTTGATCCCATGCTCACGCTTGCGGATTGGTTGTTGACGCAATTAACGCTCGCGCCGCCAATGGCAGTACCCGAATGATCCGTGACGTTCACGCGCACGTACCACTGCACTGTGACGTTGTTGCGGTTGTCCGCGGAATAATAGGAGACTGCGGATCTGTTGAAATTTGAGATGTTTACGAGGAAATTTCCGCCTGAATAATTATCTGCAATATTCCCGATGTACGTTTGGTTTGCAGGCTGGCCAAGGAACGTTGAATTCACGATGATGTTGTTAGTTGAAAGGTTGTCGAACCACACTTTCGCGCCCGTCTCTCCTGTTGTGAAAATTGATATGTTTCTCAGGGAGTTGTTTTCCGATCTGAAGAAATACACTCCCCTCGCGCTTGCGGTTGAAATGTTGAAATCCTGAATTGTGTTGTTGAATGCTGAAGAGAAACTCAATGCATTTGTCGAAGCCGAGGAGGCATTCACGTAGAATAGAGAGAGATTGTTGAATCCTGCGGTTGCAAGATAAACTCCGATGGATCCTGAATATATTGTGAAATTGAATAGAGTGTTGTTCTGCGCTCCACTCTGCTGGAGCCCCACTCCGTAATATGCATCTGAGGCATTTATCCAGAAATCCCTCAGGCTGTTGTTTGCGCTTGCCTGTATGTACGCTCCATAACTGGAGCCGTGGTTTTCCATTTTGAAGTTGCTTAAAGTGCAGTTATTGCTGAAGGATGCCATCATCAAACCATGTGCAGAAGCAGTGATGTTGAAATTGCTCAGTGTGCAATTTGCGGAATACGAATATAGATATACGCCATACCCTTGGATGCCCGTTGAATTAACTGTAATGTTGGAAACAGTGTTATTTGGGGAATACCCCAGCCGTATCCCTTCAGAACTGTAGCCATATGTTATGATGTTGGAATTGGCGATCTCATTTGCCCTTGAATAGGAAATGGAAACCCCCGGAGTGTAATTCGCCAGGGTTTTCACGGTAAGATTGAATATTTTGGAATTGTTGGTCTTATAGAAGAATGTCGCATTCATCCCCACCGTGTTGTTGAAAGTATCGTTCTGCTGCAAAATTATGCAATTCTTTATGGTTACACCAGTTCTACCCAAAACATGGACTCCGTTTCCCACCGCCTCTCTGGAATATTCTATAGTGTGGCCTGCGCAATCCAGAGTGATGTCATCTGCATCAATATTCAGCGCCGTTCCAGTGCAGTTCAGATCGCAATTCAAAGTCTTGCTCGCAACGAGAGTTTCTCCACATGCGGCATTCGGTAAATCCAATTTTATATTCAGGGTCATTGAATCGTTTATTGTAAAATTCGTGGAATTCGTGAAATAGCCGCTCTTGTTGACCGTGAAGTTGGTTGTTGAATAGACGATGTCTCCGCCTGCACCACGAAATAATGTGTCATTCATGACGAACCATGAAGTGTTACCGTCGTCTTGCGTGGTCTCGAAGTCCTGAAAGATAGATTGGTTGTTCGTGGAATTCACGCTCGCGCCTCCAATTGTATCCCCTGAGTGGTTCGTGACGTTCACGCGCACGTACCACTGTATTGTGAAATTGTTTGAGGCGTCTGCGCCGGTGAAAGTAAGTGCGCTTCTATTAAAATTCGTTAAATTGATCAGGAAATTCTTTCCAGGATAGCTTGAGCCGGAATTCCGGCTCATTATTTGGTTTGATGTCTGCCCCAAAAGGATGGTGTTTATGAAAGTATTGTTTATCGAATATCCATTAAACGTGATGTGGGCCACTGTTGTATTGATTAGCGTAAGATTCATGTCTGTGAAAATAGAGTGGGATGACCCTGACAAATACACTGGATAAGTCACAGTGCCTCCAGAAAAAGTGAGATTTGCAAAACCTGACGAAATGTATGTGTAATTTGAATTAATTAGATTGAATGCAGTGCTGTAATGCAGGAACAAGGAAACGTTCGTGTTATTGATCGACGTGTTATAGCAGTTTTGGAGAGTAATCCCATTGCCATCAGTATATGCAGTTTTGATAAAACTGTTTGTTATGGATGCATTTGTTGAATTGTATATGTAAATTCCGGTTCCCCTAGATCTTGTGGAAATATTGGCGGAAATTATTCTCGTGAAATTGGATTCTGCAATCCTTATCGAGGTTCCATTTGTCGTGATATTCGTATTCTCAATGGTGCAGTTTGTGCATTCGCCAAAAAACAGCATGTCATTCAAAGAAGAATTGAGAATCGTCACATTGGTGCAGCCAATAATCCCAACGAGTGAATATTCCGTGCCTGAGAGCGTGTGAATTTCGTTGTCTGGGCAGGTTGTGAATTGGCTGTCATTCCAAAGAATCGGCAAGCTGTTGATTTTCACATTCGTCATGTTCTGATGGTATCCCAAGGTAATCCAGAATCCTGATGAGACCTGTTTTGTGAAGTTCATATTCAGAAGGGTTTGGTTGGGCGATGAGGACAAATAGAGAATGTATGTTACTTCTCCGCCGTTTATTGTCAAATTGCCGTCTGAGAAAATGTTGTATGGCGAGCTGGATGCGGATATTGCCGCAGTATTTGAACTGGTTGTGGCGATATTTGAAAAGTTTGAATAATATGAATTTGAAAGGGAGAGGGGTACTGAATTGGCTCCAGGACATTGCAGGATTAAGTTCGAAAAGTTTGAAAAATTCGAATAATATGAATAGATGCAAGACCCTGAAGTTGTGGAACCGGCACTATAAATGCTGATATTCTCACCAGTGGTTGAATTTGCATAATCCAGAAACAGGCTGTCGCAATGGTCCCCGCTCACATTAATTGTAGTATCGTATATCGTGTCGTTGTTTGAATATCTTAAATACAGTCCATAGGCATGATCTTCGCTCGTGTTGATTGATACGTTTTCAATTCTTGAATTATTTGTATAACTCAGATAAATCGCGTATGCGTTGTCCCGATTCATGGTGCTGTTGAGTTGAAGAACAAGGCAATTCCTGATCGTGATATTGTTCCTCCCGGTTGCATTAATCCCATAACCCAAACTTATTATTGAATAATTTATGTATTGACCCGCACAATCGAGAATCACGTCGTTTGCGCCGATGATTAAACCCGTTTCCGTGCAATTGAGATTATACGTCATCGTGTAATTCTCAACAACGGTGTCCCCGCACGCGCACGCACCCGTTACGTCGCCGCAATTGACTGAATAAAGAATAGCAGATGAAAAAACCAAGAAAAAGAATGGTAAGAATATCAATCTGAACCTATCTTTCATGATAATATTTGAAAAGTCGGATATTTAAGTGTTTGGAGCTGTTTTAGCTCTATAGAACGCCTATAAAAAGTACAATAATACTTGCCTTTTCCTTTTAATTTTTCCTTTCATTCACTTTCCATGCAAATGAAAATGATTTTCACTATTTATTTCCCAAATCCCTTTATTCTTTTCATTGCTTCTCCAATTATCAACACGCTTGAGCACATGGGAATTATCAGAAGCCAATCCTCAAGTGGAAGCGGGACAGTTTTGAACACTGGCGTTCCTGAAGCGCTTAAAGCAGGTTCAATTAAATATAATACTGCAATGTGCAGCAAAACCGAGCTGAATATCGCAAGAAGGAGTTTCTTGTTGGAGAAGAGGCTTTGCATGCTAAGAGGCGCAAAGCTCTTGAAAAGTATTGCTGCAAACATCTGGAACAGGATTATCGTTGTAAAGGCGATTGTGCGCGCTTCATCTTCCCCTCTCGGAAGCGAATAGTAAAACAGCGCCAAAGTCCCAAAGCCTACGATAAGGCCTGTCAATATGAGGAATCCCATTTTCGTTTTCAGTATGTCCTCTTTTGGATTGTTCGGCTCTCTCTTCATGATGTTTTTCTCAGCAGGCTCAACCGCCAAACCAAGCGCTGGAAGGCCGTCCGTAACAAGGTTCATCCAGAGAATCTGGATTGGGAAAAGCGGAAGCGGAAGCCGGAGAAGCGTTGCAGCGAACATTGCGATTACTTCGCCGATGTTGCAGCCCAGAAGATAATAGATGAATTTCTTGATGTTGTCGTAGATTATCCTTCCCTCTTCAATTGCATTCACGATGCTTGCAAAATTATCATCAGTAAGAATTATGTCGCTCGCTTCTTTGGCTACTTCGGTTCCGGTTATTCCCATTGCAATCCCAATATCGGATTTTTTCAGAGCAGGCGCATCATTCACGCCGTCTCCAGTCATTGCAACAACATAATCCTTCTTTTTGAGCATTGATACGATCCTGAGCTTCTGCTCCGGAAGGACTCGCGCGTAAATGGCAATGTTCTCCACCCTCTTCTCGTATTCTCCATCGGGAATCTTGTCCAATTCCGCGCCAGTTATTGCTTCCCCATGGATTCCAATCTCATGAGCAATCGCCTTGGCAGTGGTTATATGGTCTCCTGTGATCATCACCACGCGTATGTGCGCATCCTTGCATTTTTTTATCGCTTCCAGAACTTCCTCCCTTGGGGGGTCTATCATTCCCATGAGTCCAAGGAATTCCAGATTGCATTCCAACTCCTTTTTTCCCTCAGTTGTTTCAGCTTTTTTTATTATGCTCTCCTTGTCCCCCTCAAGTTTTTTATATGCAAAAGCCAGCACGCGGAGCGCTTTGTTCGCCATTGATTCGTTCTTGCTGTGCATCTCCTTTTTTTCATTTTCCCCAATTCCGCATGAGTGCAAAATCACTTCTGCAGCGCCCTTCTCGAAAAGAAATATTCCCTCTTTTCCTTCCGCGATGACTCCCATCCTCTTCGTTTCCGAATCAAACGGGATTTCATAGAACCTCTTCCATGAATCGGCTTTTGAAAGCATTCCCTTTTCCTTTGCAATCTTCAAAAGCGCTATTTCAGTCCCATCCCCGATATTCTCCTCCAGTTTTGCGTTGTTGCAAAGAACTCCGCAGAGAATCGCAAGCTCTTCATTCCCTTTTTTCCCGGCGAAAATCTCCCTTACTTCCATCTTATTTTTTGTGAGAGTTCCGGTCTTGTCTGAGCAGATTATTGATGTGGAACCCAATGTTTCCACTGCGCTCAATTTCCTGACTATCGCATTCCTGTCCGCCATCCTTTTCATTCCCAGCGAAAGCGCGATTGTTATTGCAGCGGGAAGCCCTTCAGGGATTGCCGCAACAGCAAGGGTGACGGCTATTAAAAACATTTCCGCATAAAGCGCTGGTCCTGTTTTTCCCTCCACTCCTATAAGGCTTCCCGAAATGAAGATGAATGCGCAAATCGCGAGAATGAGCGTTCCAAGCTTCTTTCCAAATTCTTCCATCTTTTTCTGCAGGGGAGTCTGCTCTTCCTCGACTTCCCCAACCATTTTTGCAATCTTCCCTATCTCCGTATTCATGCCAGTCCCGATTACGATTCCCTTCCCTTTTCCATAAACAACTGTTGTGCCTGAAAAAACCATGTTTTTCCTGTCTGAAACAAAAGTGGATTCTGAGAGAGTGGTTGCTTTTTTCGATACTGCCGCACTTTCCCCAGTGAGTATTGCCTCGTCTATCTTTAAGGAGTAGGATTCTACAATCCGCAAATCAGCTGGAATTTTGTCTCCGGCTTCAAGAAGAACTATGTCTCCGGGAACAAGAAGGGTTGTATCGAGTTCGGCTACCTTACCTGCTCTTATGGCGCGCGCTTTCGGAGAAGCAAGCTTCTTCAAAGCCTCCATTGCCTGCTCTGCCCTGTATTCCTGATAGAATGCAACGCTCCCATTCAAGAGAACGATGAAGAAAATCGCAGCAGAATCAATATACTCCTGAAGAAGAATCGCAGAAACCAATGCAGCCAAAATAAGTATCACGATAAGGAATTCCCGGAATTGCTCCAGAAATGAAAGCAGAAGATTTTTCTTCTTCTTTTCTTTCAATTTGTTTGGCCCGTATTTGCCAAGCAGCGCCCGCGCCTTTTCTTCAGAAAGCCCTTTCTCCAAATCGCTGTCGAATTCTTTCAGTATTTCCTTTATCTCTTTTGAATGGTACATGGGAATATTTCATTGGGAAATATTTTAAAACATAGGGTTTTTTCTGGAATGCAATCAACGTTGATTATATAAATTTTATTTACGTAAGTTATATTGGTGCAGCTTATGCAAAATCCGCATCCAATTAGAGAAAGGCCGAAGGGAAAGAGAGTACTAAATTTGGTAGGGGTTAATTTCTTAAGAAGCTGGATTCATTCGAAAAGACACCCCCAACAAGATTCTTTGCAGGATTCTGTTCAAATTAGGGCAGTGATATTCGATTTGGACAACACTCTTCTGAATTTCATTAAAATGAAGGAAGATGGTAGCAAGGCAGCTGTAAAAGCAATGGTTGAAGCTGGCTTGCCCATGACTGAAAAAGAAGCATCTGAAGAATTGATCCGAGCCTACATGGAGTATGGGGTTGATGAAAATGTTGCGTTCAGCAGGTTTTTACAGGAGAAGATGGGAATAGTGGATGAGAGGATTTTGCAAGCTGCAATTGGAGCTTATTTGAAGGAAAAAGAAACGCATCTGCATGCCTATCCAAAAGCGCGCAGAACCATCAAAAGAATAAAGGCAAGAAGAATCAGGGTTGCGCTCGTTACTGACGCTGTTCGCGAGAAGGCTGAACCGAGAATAAGAGCCATTGGTCTTTATGATTTGTTTGATGAAATCGTATATTCCGATGATAAAGGAGTAAAGGACAAAAAAGCGGAATTCACTCCGTTCATTGAAGCACTCAAAAGATTAAAGTTGAGGTTTAGGAATGCACTCGTAGTCGATGACTCCCCTCCAAACCTTGGAAGCGCGAAAAAACTCGGAATGATTACTGCACTCCCGAAATACGGAATTGATCCAAATTGGCCATGGAAAAATCCTGATGGTGTGAAAGCTGATTATGAGCTCGAAAGCATAGCGGATATTCTTCCGATTATTGATAACCGCAATCCAAAATAAGCGAATATTAACACCCAATTTCAATTTTTAAGACAAAAACCTTTATTTATGGGAACGTATAATTATGCATGGAAGGAAATGCGGATTCAATGGAGAGAATAAAGGAGGAAATTGAAGGAAAAAACCAAAAGGATTTGGATGGGATAGAAAATTTGCTTTCACTTGTAAGGGGAAAAAGCGCATTGCGCTTCAATCTAAACTTCATGAAGGAAAGAAACCTGTTTGAACTTGCGGGTTTTGTTGAGAAGGAAGGAATCGCAAAGGGGCCTTATTCTGTCAAGGAATTGTCAAATCACCTGAAAAATCCCGAAGAGAAGGGTTTGCTGAACCGTCTTGAAAAATATTCCATTCATAATAGGTTTGTTTTTTCCCTGCGCGAATTCGCTTCAATAATCCCCTTGATTTCCAGATTCCCGTGCTATATTGATTCAAGAAGAATCAGTTTCACTTCTGTTCCCAAACTCAAAGGGAGGATTCAGAAGAACAATAAAGGGGCGGAGTTCAGGTTGTTTCCATCCCATTCTGATTCATTCATCGTTCTGGAAGAGGGGAGGGAAGGGGGAGTCTGGCTTTTTGATTTCAAGGACTTCTACCAAATCCCGAACATCTATGGCTTTGAAAGCACAGTAGTTGGCAAACTGCTTGAGGGAGTGTATGAAGAAAAGGATTTTGAAAAGCTGCTTACCTTTGCGGAAAAATTGAGGAATATGATGAAGATTGATTTGGAGGGTTTTGAGAATTGCGAAAAAATATCCCCAAAACCGCTTGTGCTCCTTGAAGAGAACGAAGGAATGCTCAAAGTCCAGCTTCTCTTCTCCTATTCAGACCCGCCAGTATACATTTCCCATGAGCAGGAAAGGGAGTTTGTCGCTGCAAATGGGAATTTTTACAGAAGGGACAAGGAAAAGGAGGATGAATGGGCTGAAAAATTCTCATCGATTGCAGGAAAAGGAACCTTGAAAATCCTTCATCCTGAAAGCGCACTCGTATTTCTGGACGGGCAGGTCCCAAGGCTCATTGCAGGAGGATTCGAAGTGCACGGAATTCCCCTGTTGAAAAGATACAGGTTGGAAAAAGCAAGAGTGAACATAAGGCTTTCTTCGGGAATCGAATGGTTCACAATCAATATCGATGCTGAGGCAGGGGATAGAAAGCTCTCATTGGATGAAATAAAAAAGATAACTGAAAAAGGGCAGGAATACGTGTTCCTTGAAAACTTTGGATGGGTGAAAGTGGAATACGGGATGATAGAGAAATTGAAGAAGATATTCGAGCATTCAATACTGGAGAGGGATGCTTTGAAGGTTTCAAAATACAGGATCATGGCAATAGAAAACATTCTCTCTTCCCAATACGCAGACACAAGCTCAAGGGAATTATACCATAAGATTGAGAGAAGGGAATTGCCAAGGAGCCTGCAGGAATTGGAAGGATTCAAAGGCGAATTGAAGCCCCACCAGGAAAGCGGGCTCTCATGGCTCCTGTTCCTGCATGAAAACAATTTCGGGGGAATACTTGCAGATGACATGGGCTTGGGAAAAACAGTGCAGGTGCTTGCGCTTCTTTCAGTTGTGAAGCAAAGGCCAAACCTGATTATCGCGCCTTCTTCAGTGGTTCCGAATTGGGAAAAAGAGATTAAAAGATTCACGAATTTGACTTGCACTGTGCTTGAACCGGGAAAAAGGAACTATTCGGATATCCATAATTATGATATTGTATTGACTACTTACGGGGTATTGAGAAAGGACATTGAAACGCTTTCATTGATTTCTTTCAAATACGCGATTTTGGACGAATCGCAATTCATAAAGAATCCGTTTTCATCAACTGCAATCGCTGCAAGGAAAATCGCAAGCGAGCACAAGCTTGCCATTACTGGAACTCCCATTGAAAACAGCCTTGTTGAATTGTTCAGCCAGTTTTCCTTCATAAATCCCAGCCTGTTTGGAAGTTTTGAAAGATTCAGTGGGGAATTCAGTGGACCTATAAAAAGAAATGATGGGATTGCGCTCGAGAAACTGAAAATACTGATCAAGCCATTCATTTTGAGGAGAACAAAAGCAAAAATAAAACAGAACATCGCCCCAAAGCAGGAATATGTGATTTGGTGCAGCCTTGCTCCAAAACAAAAAGCCCTCTATGATTCAGTGTTTTCGTCATACAGGGGAATAATCAGGGAAAAGCTTGCAAAAGAAGGGATAAACAACTCGAGATTCGCAGTGCTTGAAGCGCTTCTAAGGCTGCGCCAGCTCTGCCTTCATCCAAAACTCGCGGGAATACCCGGAAGCGAGATTGAGGAATCAGGAAAGCTGGAAGAATTCCATTCACTATTGGATTCGATAATAAAGGAAAAGCACAGGACTCTGGTGTTCTCGCAATTCACCAGCCTCTTTCCCTTCATAAAAAAGCAGCTTGAAGAGAAACGAATCACATATTCATACCTGGACGGATCTACGAAAGACAGGAGCGAAGTGGTGGATTCCTTCAAGCAGGGAAGCGAGCAGGTGTTCCTGATAAGCCTGAAGGCAGGGGGGACTGGATTGAATCTGACAGAGGCGAACTGCGTGATTCTGCTTGATCCTTGGTGGAATCCTGCAGTGGAACAGCAGGCAATGGACAGGGTCCACAGGATTGGGCAGGAGAAGCCCGTCTTCGTTTACAAGCTGGTTGCGGAAGGAACGATTGAAGAGAAGATGCTTGAATTGCAGGAAACCAAGAAAAAGCTTGCCTCGGAAATACTCGGAGACAACATTGAAGGCGCGCTCACTGAAGAGGACATCAGGAAGCTGTTTGAGATTTGATTATCGCCCCATCCTAAAATTAATATTTGAATATCTTGGGGCAAAGGAGATTTCGTGCCAGAGTTTCAAAGCATGAACGTCCAGATTCCTCACGCAATAAATTCCTTCACTGCAAAGGGCTTCTTCAAGCTTCTGGGAATAGGGAGAATCCCCCTCCAAAACTACAATCACCGGAACCCTTTTCACGTATAATGCCAATCCGTTTCCGTCGAGCGCCAGAATGTATTCCTTTCCGTCATCTGATTTGAAAGTGATCTCCCTTTCCCCTGCTGCGTCAAGTATTTCCTGCGGAATTTCTATCCCCCTTTCTTTCGATCCTTGCACCAAATCAGGAATCATGCTCACGCTCATTACGAGCTGTTTTTCAGTTCTTCTTACTGCTTGTGCAATCAACAATGGATTGGAAGTGAGATTGGGCACTTGCGCGTAAATGTGAAGAATAATCGCCCCAGTCTCACTGTTCAATGAACTTTCAAGAAGCTTTTCTTCCAATTTAGCAATATTTGCACTTCCGAATATGTCTATTGGCACTCCAGCAGCCTCTATTCCCAATTCCTTAAGCGAATCCGCTGTTGTTGCTTCAATTGCTCCTCCTATGCTTATCACTTGTATTTTGTGGCTTCTGGGTTTTGGAAGTGTTGAGAGCATTGCTGCTGTTTCAAACATTGTTGACTGCCCTGGAAGGGAATGGATGGGAAACACACCAGCTTGTTCAAGCATTGCCCTCTTCAGATCCGCATCTCCAACCATGGAACTGGTATGGGTGAGCGCTTTCTGTGAGCTCTCATCGCTTATTCCGGTATAATAAACGAGCACGGGAATCATTTTGCGGATTTCTCCCAGAATATGCGCAATATTCGCTCCTTTAGAAAAATCTTCAATGTATGTACAAAGCATGCTGATCTCTCCGCGCTCAGCCTTCCTTCTCATGAATTCAAGCACATGCGCAGGATCCGTGAATGTCGCATTGCCAATTGATATGCAGAAGAGGGGCAGCCGTAAGTTGGCAAATCTTTCCACCATTCTTGCTCCGATTCCTCCACTCTGGCTTATTATCGCTGCTCTGCTCTTGCCCAAAGGATATTTGGATCGATCTTCCGGGAAGAAGAACATCTCCCGCGTTCCCATGCAGTTTGGACCAAGAATGGGAAGCCGGTATTGCTCATAGAGAGCTGCTAATTCTTTCTGCAGTCTCACGCCAATTTCATCTCCTGTTTCTCCGAATCCATCTGAAATTATGACCACTGCTTTTGCTTTCTCTTTTTCTGCCAATTCCCGGTATGCATCAGGAACGCGCCTTGGGTCAATCACTATAACTGCAATGTCCACAGGTTCCATTTCTTCAATCGTGCAGCATTCCTTCCCAAATACCTTTACCCCCTGCTCTTTTCTTTTTGGATTCACGCATACCAGTTCTATGTCTTTAGATGCTTTTTCAAGGTCAATCAACCTTTTGGTTACTTCACGCGGAATTCCCGGTGTTTCCGTGGCGCCGATTACTGCAATTCTGGAAAAACCCTCAATTGCTCGAAGCCCTTCAATCACTCTCTCATCAATAGCTTCAAAAACAGGTGCGGGTTTTGGATTGTCGTTCTGAACCATTCTCACATCCAATATTTTGATTTCCTCCTGCGCTTCCCCTTCTCTAAATAATTTCGTGAAAACAGGATTCAAATCCACTTCTTCAATCTCTGTATTATTGAGCATTAAAGCGTAAAGTCTCTGTATAAGTGCGACTACTGCCTCAATATTCCCATGTTCCCGCCTGTAGCCAAAAAGCCTTTTTCCAGTTCTTGTTTTCTGAATCCTTTCCCTTATCATGTCTTCAGTAAGAATGAGATTTCCGTTCTCATCAGGCATTCCGACAATTATTGTTTTGTCCTCCGGATAGAGTTCGGAATCCTTGCCGCCTTTTCCGAATATTATTGCAGGCCCGAATTGCGAATCCTGCCTTGCTCCGATATTAATCTCAATTCCCTGTGAAATCTCGATAAGAGGTTGAACGACTATTTCCATTTCCTCTCCTTCAGCTTTTTGCGCCATAAATTCCCCATAAACTGTATAAGATGGAACGTGATCATGTAACCTTCTTACAAGCCCCCTATCCGTTTTGTGTGTTTCTCTTCCAGATACGTATCCTTTCATAATTAATACGCCCTCAGAAACATCGGCTGCTGTGCTGCGTGCTTCTTTCTGATCAGTAACAATAATCCCTTCAACTTCGGTTCCAATAAGTTTTAGTCTTGCCTGCGCTTCTGAGAAGGGAATCACCCTTCTCCCTCCATCGCTTTCCAATTGGCGGTTTGAGAAGGAGGGAAGCACGCCTGCTGGCAATATTAAGGAACTCGCTGCCGTAACAAATCTCATGGGAATACTTAATGCCAAAAAAGTATTAAAACGTATCATTGTTTGAATTATGAAAAAAAATGAATTATTTGATTTCACGAATGAAAACGATTTTAAGCTTTTCATTCAATTGTTTATCGATGGAAGACGACATATTTAAGGAGATCAAGAAGGAGGCTGCAATAACTGCACTTAAGCAGATTGCAGATGGCATGGTTGTTGGCTTGGGAAGCGGAAGCACTTCAAAGCACTTCATTGATGCTCTTTCTGAAAGCGGAATTCAAACTATATGCGTTCCAACTTCCAACCAGGCTAGGGTGGATGCAATAGAGTTGGGATTGGATGTCATGGACCTCGATGAAGTAGACGAGATTGACATTGCAGTAGATGGGGTGGATTCAATTGGAAAGAGCGCAATTGTAAAAGGGCTTGGGGGCGCACTCACAAAAGAGAAAATCGTTGATTATATGGCGAAGAAATTCATAATAATAGCGGATGAGAGGAAATTAAAGGAACCTAAAATGGTGCCTGTTGAAGTCCTTCCTTTTGCGTACAAGCTTGCTGCAAAAGAGATTGAGGGAACGGGCTTGGGAATTCCCAAATTGAGGAGAGTGAATGGCTACCCTCTCATTACGGATAATGGGAATTTTGTCTTGGATGTTGAGATGGAAATTGGCGCAAGGGGGAAAAAACTCGAGCAGGAGTACAATGCGATTCCCGGCGTGATTGAGAATGGGCTTTTCACAAGGAAGACGCATCTGATTGTTGGGCATATAATTGAGGGGGAGATAAAGATAGTTGAAGAAGAATGGATGCCCGAAGAGTCAAAATGAAATTAAGAATCCTTGCGCATACCATAAATATCAATATTATTATTTGTGCGCATTTTATTGGAAGTTGAACACGAAAACTATGCGCGCATTTGAATGTGAAATAAACATGCGCTAAAGAGGCGCTTTAAATGAAATTAAGCATAAAGAATTTGGAAATTGAGATGGACAAGGATTATTCTCTTTACTGCAGGGGAGAGAAGGTTGAATGCGCAAAGAGAACAATTGGAGACATGAAGGAAGTGATTCTGGATGGGAAATTCCTTTCTAAATCCAGCATGGACACAGTGCTTTATTATATGTACAGGGACGTGGGGAAGTATTTTGATCCGGGTTTTCAACCAAGGTATAAGATTCGATATGATATTACGGTGATTCCTCCCTTGAATCTGGGTATTGAATTCAACAAAACAGTGGGGCACTACCACCCCGAGAAGGAGAAGGGAGTTTCCTATACTGAATTGTACCAAGTGGTGGAAGGAACTGCGCACTACATGCTTCAGAGAAAAGAGAATGAGAAAGTCGCGGATGCGCTCCTCATCAAAACAAACAAAGGCGAAATTGCCTATATGCCCCCGAATTACGGGCATATTACAATCAATCCAAAAAAGAAACCCCTTGTAATGGCAAATCTCGTTTCAAGCGAATTCTCTTCCGTTTACGGGGAATACAAAGTGAAGAAAGGCGGGATTTACTACGAATTGGCGAACGGGGAATTCATAAGGAATGAGAATTACCAAGAGAACGTTCCTTTGGTGATAAGGAATGCCGACGGGAAAGGGGACATTCTCGATTTGTTCATCGGGAATCCAAAGGCGTTTGAATACTTGAAGGATCCTAAATTGATTCCTAAGTTTTTTTAAGGAATAAATCGAATCTCATGCTGACATTTCGTTTTCCTTCATAGTGCTTATGCAGATTTCTTTTGAATCCTCTTTTTTCGTACCACTTTACTCTGTCTGGGTATGCATCTATTGTAATAACCTGAATTTCGCAAAGTACCATGGCGCCCGTCGGTGCGCATAGTGCTTAAATGCGCATTATTCACCCTGAACGCGTTCAAAGCGAGTTTGCGACATTTGGGGTAATAAATCTGACGGCTGCAATGGGGGGATCAGTGAGTATTCTTCCGCAAATCTCTTTAATATTGCGGCTGCCGATTCCAAGATTCTTAAAGTTCACACTCGTTCCCATGCGTGCAATTTTTATTGCTGGATAATCGGGATAAGAAAGACCAATGCCATCAATATCTTTTTTCTCGAATTCCTTGCTGAGTTTGACAGAATCGCAGGATAATGAGAAAAAACTTACAAGCTCTTCTTTATGAAAAACCAGCCAAGTAAATGCAATTGAATTATCCTGATGCTTAAAAGCATCCTCTCTTAAAAATTCGTTAAGGTCATTGTCTCCACAGTCGAATTTTGATAAATCATAAATTGGAGACAACCTTTTGTATTTCAACTCATCAAGATTTACATTTTGGGTGCTCATCCGATCATTCCCAGTTGTTCCGCGTTTTTTTATAAGTTTCAATGCATTTTTTCAAAAATTTGACCCTTTCCGGACTAGGATTTTCTTCTTCTCTTTTCAGATCCTGGATAAATCTTTTTGCATCATCCCCCTCCAAGATAGGGGTCGGTTCGATTGGTTTTGCCATATTAATTCCTCAAATTAATTATCTTACAATAATAATATATGAATAACCTTTATTAAAATACTTTCGAATATAAACTAATTCTTAATGCTTTGAAAACGGGCATTATCGTTATGAAGTAAAACGAATGTTGTAGATAATGTTGAAATCAAAGGGTTTTTTGATTACGCATTTTTTCGCAAAGCAAAAAAAGCGCACCCTTTTAGCGGCAACAAACAAATCCATATGGATTTGTTGTGCTTTTGGCGAAGCCAAAATACACCCGCTAAAAGTGGGAACTTTTTATATGATTCACCCACTCCGATGTTCTAAAAAGTTTATTTTAACGCTTCTTCGAGGAACTTCTTCACCCTCTCCTGCTTTCCTCCCAATTCCTTTATTTTCTCATCCGTTCCGCCGACTATGTTTACGAGAGTTTTTGCTCCTTCCAGGATATCCTCTTCCTTCAACCCGAAATTCTCCGAGAACCAGCTCAAAGGAATTGAAGAGTGGAGGAATATTATTGAAGAAGTGAATATTTCCGATGGCATTTTCAGCTGGCCCTGCAATGCTTCATGCTGGTATTTGGTCCAGAGGGCAGATGAGAGGTTTTTGTGGAGGCTCTCGAATATCTTGAGGTCTTCTTTCACGCAGGGATTTATTTTGAGCATGGATTTTTCCCTTTTTGGCTTGAGCATCTGCCTCAATAATTCCATGCAGAGGATTTTTTTCGCATCTTCCCTGAATTTGTCCCTGTTTTTTGAATATGAATTGAGTACGCATGAAAGCGCAAGGCAGATTCTCACGCTCCTTTTCTTTATGATGCAGGCTTTTTTCCTTTTCATCTTTGTTTTTACGACTTTTGCCTCCCTTCCGAATCTGCTTCTTATGGATTCCTGTATTTTCTTGTAGCCCTGCTCGAATTCAAGAATCGCACTCTGCTTGGAATTGTTCCTTTCGAATTCCACCAGAACGCTTATGACGTATTTTTCTTCATTTCCTTCCAAAAGCTCCATCAATTCATTGTAAGCATAAATCCCCCTTGTGCCTGTTTTCAGAAGCGTTGCAAGATAACTCCCATCAAATGGTAAATGGGAGGGGAGTTCGCTTGTCGTTTCAAGAAGTTCCAAGGCAAGCTTGTGCGCTGAGAGGGATATTCTCGTCCTCGCCAGGGAATATTTTTTCATGTTTGCTATTGTAGTGAGGGCTTCCACCTGCTTTTTCAAATCCTCGTCTTCTGCAAAATCCATCTCCTGCCTCAATCTCAGAAGAAGCCCCATGAATGGTGCGTTGAAGCCCATTACAATCATGCTTTGCTTGATTCTCAGCAATTCTTCGGTTCTTCTTTTCAATTCCCTTTTGTCTTCCGTGAATTTGAAATCATCAAGCATTTCATTTGCTTTTGTGATAAGATAATTGGATTCCAGATAATGGCCAAAGGGCCTGTCAGGGTCTTTTTGCATGGTTCCCAAATCCATTATGCTTTTTTCATCAACTTTCATGGAATAATATCTTCAAATATAAATATAAACTTTAATACTACAACAAAATAGGTTATTACTTTGTCAAAAAAATATATGGGGATTACACATGAAAGAAAATTTCACGTTCATTGCGATTCTTTTGCTTTTTTGCTGCTGCTTTGCCAATTATGAAGGATATGTGTATACGGATGAAAGTTTTGAACAACTGATTGTTGGAAAATACACGTTTTTTGAAAAAGACGGGAAAATTGGGTTTATTTTTGAGAACTCGACTATTTTAAATGATGAGAAAAAAATTGAAAAAGCATTGAAGGATTACAGCATAATCATCAATAATGAATATGAGAAAAGCGAATTGAAAGCAAACGTGATGGAATTCAACAAATCAAGGGATGAGAGGGAATGCTATTCCTATACTGGATTGAATTTGAGGAATTGCACAAACAGGGAGGAATGCAAGTTCGCATGCCTCTCTTCGCCAATATGCTATGACGCGCTTTATTCCTATGAATTCAGTTTTCTTGATTCAATCAGCTCCTTTTTCAATGATACGATGGAGATGAATGGGATAATTGAAAGGATTAATTCAAACAACAGGAATGGAAGCCAATTGATGAATGATCTTGGGAGATTGGAATTTCTTGCAAATAAAATAAAACAGAATAAACTATTTCAGGCGCCCCCAGATGGCTATTACTTCTGCCCCATGGCGAAATATAATCTGGATTACATCGTGAAAGCAAAAAAGCATGGAGGAAGGATTTATTACAAGGAAACAATCAATTCAAATCCTTCCCGGGAAGCAAAAATTGTTGCCAATTCAACAATAAAGAGAATGGCTTTGAAGGAAAGCAGGGACGAATGCGCAAATGCCGAGAATTCCCTGGTGCTTCCGAACATATCAGGTGTTGGGCAATTCTCTGAAATAAGAATTCTTTATGATGAAGTGGAAGCTTTGAAGAGATACCACAGGGATTCCTGCTTAAAGGATTTGTTTGAAATTGCACAGGCCAATTATTCCTTATTCCATGGCAAAAAAAGCCTTCTCAACTCCAAGATTGCGAATTATTCGAATAAATATTCCCTTCTTCTCTCAAGATTCAGGAATCTTAATGCTTCCAATTCAACGAATAGCGAAATCAAATTGAAGATGGGAATGATCGGGAATGAGATATTCAATATTACTACGTATGATGACATTCTTGCGCTTGAGAAGGGCCTGAATGACGTTGAAGAGCTTGCAAAAAAAGAGCAGGACAAAAAAGAATCCGGAGTTAATCTTCTGTTTCTCGCAGGAATTCTCATCCCAATTGTTGTCTTGTATTATATATTGAAAGTTAGAAAGGAAGGGCTGTACGGCGTTTGAACATTCTACATATTATTCAGGATGCAACTCGATTTTGAATAGAAGAAGCGTTTTTATATTTTGCTTTATTTAAATAACTAACTTGAGGGGGATGTTGAAAAAATATGCGGCTGTAGTCTAGCCTGGTAGGACTTGGGCCTTCCATGCAGGGGATGGCTCGCTTGCGCTCGCCCCCCTGCAACCCCAACGCAATGGTTGCGGGAGTTGCAGAACCCGCTGGAGGTTCTGCAATGAAGAGAGCCTACGACCCGGGTTCAAATCCCGGCGGCCGCATCTTATTATATTGATATTTATTCCAGAAACTGCCCCATCACGACCGTTGCATAGCTTCCTTTTGGAATAGAGAATTTGAAGAGATTTTTGTTTTCTTCAAATGAGAAATCGATTATGTTGAAAATGGCAGGCCTGAAGGTTCCCCTTGAGCTTATTTCAGGGAAGCGCTTGATTTTAAAATCCTCCTGCTTAACTTCATGTTTCTCGAGGATTTGCTTTTCAATTTCATTGGCTGGCGCCAATTCGTAACCTATGATTCTTTCCAAGAGGAATTGCCCTTCTTCTTTTTTGTTTTCCTCATCTGGAAAACCGTATGCATTCTTTTCGCAAAATACATCTCCTTCTATTTTTTCAAAGCTATTCTTGGCGCGCTCGCACACGATCTCATTGAATATTTGCGCCTGGAATGCATGAACAAACATGAGAACGAGTTTCCTTGGCATTTTCCTTAAAGCATTGATGTGATCCCTGGGATTCTGGGCTAGGAAAGAGAGCAAAGTCCTTTCATATGTGAGGTATTTGGGAAAGTATTGAAGGGCTGAGGAATAATCCCCCTCATCCTTGAGGCGCTTGCGCGCTTCCTTTATTTCGTCTTTTTCCTTTTCTCCAGCGCTCGTGAGATAATCCTCAACTGCACCCCTGAAATCCCAGCGTATTATCTTCTCTCCAATCTTTGCAGTATTCCCCCTCATGCTCCCGAATCTCTGCTCCCCAAAATAATTTGGAATCCTCCCTTTTGTTTCTTCGAAAATTTCATTGACTGCAGTGGATTCTATTTGGTTTTTCTCAGAATATGCTTTAATTTCAAAATTGTTCCCGAGCAAATCCCCCATCTTAACCTCATTTCCCTTTCCTGCAAATTTCCATCTCGCATCCTTAACCTGCGGAAGCTGGAACTGCTTAAAACAACTGATTAATTGCGTTGTGACTGCTTTCCTGTCCTTGTTTCCCGCACAGCCGAACCTTTTTGCACTCACTCCCAGTCTTTTTGAATACTCTTTCAATAAATCAATCGTGTTCCAGTTGAACTTCTCAACAATGAAGAGCCCGTGCTCCCCATTTTCCCCATAATTAATCTCTTTTTCCAAATCCAGGATGTTTCCACTAAGGTCAATTTCCCGCACTATGAAGTCCACTTCTTTTCCCATTCTTCCTTTAATGCGCTTCTCTGACAAGAATTTGAGTTCCATAATTAAGTTGGAGTGTAAAACAATATAAATTATATTGGAGAAAATAGATTCATGAAAAAAATCGCCAATATTTCATTCAAAGGAAAAAAGCGCGCTGCGCTTGTTGAAGAAGAAAGATTGATGGTAATGGATAGAAGCGTGAAGGAATTCATAGAGAATGGGGGAATCATTGAAAAAGAGATTTCTTTGAAGAAAGGAGAATTGCTGCCTGCAATTGACAATCCCTCAAAAATCATCTGCGTTGGATTGAATTACAAGGACCATGCGCAGGAGCTCATTGACAAGAACATGCTTGACGATTTGCCAACGCATCCCGTAATATTCCTGAAACCCCCAAGCTCCCTGGTTGCGCATAAGGGGGATATTCTCTGGCCTGAAGATGAAGACGTGAAGAGAGTGGATTATGAAGCTGAATTTGCCCTGATTATTGGGAAAAGAATCAAGAATGCTGATTATGAGAAGGCTGTGGATGGGGTTTGCGGATTCTCTTGCTTCAATGACGTTACTGCAAGGAACGTTCAAAAGGAGGAGAAGCAGTGGACAAGGGCGAAAAGCTATGATTCTTTTGCTCCTTTGGGGCCTTGGATGGTTTACTTTGAAGAGAGGGAGAGAGAACAAAAAATTGAATTTGCAAAGGATTTGAAAATCAAGGCAATTTTAAATGGGAAAAATGTCCAGGACTCGCGCACGGGCAACATGCTCTTTTCCCCCTTCCAAATCGTTTCATTTATTTCAAAAATAATGACTCTTGAAATTGGAGACGTGATTGCCACAGGAACTCCTGCGGGAGTCGGGGAATTGAAGAGGGGGGACAGGATTGAGATTGAAACAGAGAAAATCGGAAAATTAACAAATTATGTTAAATGATTTTATACTTTGCTTGCCAATATTTTCTTTGTTCCACTTTCTTTATTAAAGAAGGTGTTTGAACGATTTTGATGAAACATACATTTCAGAAAATCTGAAATGCGGAGCTTTTCACGACAGTGAAAATGCTCTTTTTTGAAAAGTTTCGGGCCGGTAGATCAACGGTAGATCGCCATCCTCGCACGGTGGAGGCTACGGGTTCAAATCCCGTCCGGTCCATACGTAATATCATTGAAGTAAAAGAAGCTTGAAAGATGCTCGCATTCGCTCGCATCAGTCTGGAGAAAAGAATATGTTTTTTTAGTAATGTGCTCTTGTGTTCGACAATAAAGTGATGGATATATGGAAATTATTTTTCTTGGAACTGGAGGAGGAAGGATAAACCTCATTGAGCAGGAGAGGGGGACAGGGGGATTTCGAATTATCGGAGATATTAATTTCCATGTTGACCCGGGACCGAATGCGCTTGCGCAGCTCCACAAGGCAAAAATAGACCCAAAGGACTGCAGCGTTTTGATAATCACGCACAGGCACGTTGACCACTGCAATGATGCAAACGTGATTCTTGAAGCAATGACTGATTATACGAGAAAAAAGGATGGCGAAATCCTGATAGCAACGAGGAATTGCCTGTTTGGGGATGACAAGGCAGTTACATCCTACCATCAGAGACTCCCTTCGAGAATAGAGATTCTGGAAGAAAAGGAGATTGAGATTAATTTTGGGAATAAAAGCGCCAAAGTGATTCCTAAAAAAGCAATACATGATGAAAAGACCGCAAGGGGTTTCATTCTTGAGATGGGGGGAAAGAAGGTTGGATACACTACTGATACGGAATATTTCAAAGGACTTGGGGAGCAGTATAAGGGAGTGGATTTGCTTATCCTGAATGTGCTTAGGCCTGAGAACAAGGCGATTCCAGGGCACATGGACAGGGAAGGCGCAATACTCACTTTGAATGAAGCAAAGCCAAGATATACGCTCATCAACCATATGGGGATGGAATTCACAAAGGAAGTGCTGGAAAGGGAATTGGGAATGATAAGGAAGAGGACTGGATGCAGAGTGGATGGGGCAGAGGATTTCATGAGAATCAGAGTATGAAAGATTACAGTTTGATCTTCCTGTTCACTATTGCCAGATGCAGAGTCTCATACGCGCTGTCAACATTTTCCCATTCCAGGAAAATCAGGATGGAATCGAAGCTGGAGGAAATGGCGACGATGTTGATGGATTTGCCAGCAAGAGGCTGGGTGAGCTTGTTTATCAAACCAGGTGTGTCCACGAATTCGGAACTTGAAATGCTTATCAGGCCCATGTTCTCCTTCAAATCTATTGAATTGAAGGAAGGAAGGGATTCCGCTGCGCCTTCAAGCGCTTCTTCTGCTTTTTTGACGTATTCCTGGTCTACGAATAAGCTGAGGGAGTATTCCCCTATTGAGATGTTGTAGACATTTATTAATTTGTCTGAGAGCGCCTTCACGAATTTTTGCAGTATTCCAGGAGTTATGCGCACGTTCTCTCCCACAAGCGTGATTGAAGCCATTGGCCTTGGATATTTCTTCATTTCAAGCATGTTCTCACCGAATCGAATATAATTCCAATATTGGTGACAGTATATTGAAAGAAAAGAATATAAAGCATGGGCTGGATATTGCCATTTTAAAAAACGCAAAGAATATAAAAACAAATGGAGAAAGGGAATTGGTGATTTTGTGGGTATGACAAGGGAAGAAATTGCTGAAAAAATGCTTGAAATAAAGAATCCTGACAGACAAAAGGCAATAGAAGCTGCCAAAACTATATTGGGGGCATATTCTAATGATAGGTATATTTTTTCCCAAATAAATGATATTGCTGCATGGGAAGATTTTGTACGAAGGTGTTCATATAATCCAACGATGCTCAAAGCTGTTGAGCTTATCGGAGACATCGCGATTCAATCCGGAGGAAAAAAGAGGGAAGAAGCTATAGAATCGTTGTTAGACATGACTTATACAATGGAATGGCGGAATGAGAGAGCCGCAGCAAGCATCAGGCTATTTGAAGTATTGCGCGCAATAGGAAACAACGTGATTGAAGTCTGCCTTAAGGGTCCGGGGGCTGTTGGTATGAATGATCGGGCAAGAGCAAGGATTCCAATACCATCCGCTCCGAGTCACCAGAAGGCAACTCCCGTAACGGTAAAAACATAATTTCCTCATTTTTTGTTTTTTATTTTGTCTTTATTTCCATAATTCTTGAGCGCGTTTCATTCTTGGAGTAGGACGCAAGAATCAGGGGATTATCCTCATTGTCCCATACTTCGGAGACTTCCATGTTGTCATTCTGGATGAGGATTGAAGAGAGCTGCTTGCTGATTCCGTTTATCTTTATGCTGAATTTTCCATCTCCTATTTTCAACAAAGTGCCGTTGTATTTTATGAATGCAACCAAACCGGAATAATTCTGAACTGAAAGGCGCCAGACTGTTGCATTCTTTCCTTCCTTCAATTCTTTGAATACTGCGCGCGAAAGCCAAGGATTGGTCGCATTCGTTTCAATTGACTCATTGATTTCGTATACGCCCGCAACGTCTCTTGAATTCTCAATATTTGAAATCGTTCGGGAGCCGTTTCCCAATCCTTCAGAATTCCAATTGAATGAAACCTGAGAACCTTGTTTTTCTATGTTTGAGAAACTGATGTTTCCGTTTTTCGCCTGAATGAAAATTTCAGAAGTATCCCCTATCCCGAAATTTTCCTCCTTTTCCAGGAATTGGGTGGAGAGATAGAAGATCAGGGCGAATGCTACGATTATTACCAGCCCAATGAGGATGACGTTTCTTTCGCTTAATTCAATTTCTTTTGGACTGGAATTTTTCTTGTTGTTTTTTGGCATGAAATCACACAATGATTAATTCTTTATGCATAAAGAAAGATAGGAATGTGAAAAAATATAAGGAGAGTGCTAAACTGTGTGGAAGTGCTTCAGTTTGGCCAGTTCTTCCTTCCTCTTCTTCCCTCCCAGCCTTCTCAGGGAGTACTCCATGAAGCTTTCAATCGCGCGCACTGCACCCGAAGGCGAAGTGTAAGTAGGAACGTTGTGCATATCAAGGATTCTTTTGTGGAATTCAGTGTATTCTCCCCCGGTTGCGACAACGGCCATAGGTTTTCCCACAATCTCCTTTGCCATTATAATTTCGTTGCACACCCTCGAATCAACTGCTGCAGTCTGGAAAAGAACGATGATCAAAAGGAAGTCCACGTTCCTGTCTTTTGAAACAAAGTCTAATGCCATCTTATATCTTTCGGAATCCGCATCGCCGATTATATCCAGGGGATTGCGCACGTTTGCATATGAAGGAAGGTTCTTGCGCAGAGTTCTCTGCGTCTTTTTCGTGAACGTTGCCAATTCGAGCCCGCTCTCGTCAATTGCATCTGCGGCAAGCACTCCGGAGCCGCCTCCGTTTGTTATGACTGCAACCCTGTTGCCGTGGGAGAGGTTTTGCTCGAATATTTTGGAGAAATCAAACAAATCGTCAAGCGTGTCTGCTTCAATCACTCCCGCCTGTTTGAATGCAGCCCTGTAGACGTCAATGCTTCCTGCAAGCGAAGCAGTGTGCGAGGCTGCTGCTTGGGCTCCCTTCACGCTTTTTCCAGCCTTCAAAACGATTATCGGCTTTCTTTTTGAGACTTTTTTCGCGATTTTTATGAATTTTTTTCCGTGTTTTATTCCTTCGAGGTAAACAGCAATCACTTTTGTCTTCCTGTCCCTTCCCAAATATTCAATAAGGTCCGCTTCGTCAACGACTGCGGCATTCCCATAGGAGGCGAATTTGCTGATTCCGATTCCGGCGCGCGCTGCCAGATCAACGATGCATCCTCCAACTGCTCCACTCTGTGAAATGTAGCTTATCTCACCAATATGGGGCCTCTCCAGCTTGTAAGTTGGAAGGAATATCGAATCGTTTCTCCCCAAGGAATTCAGGATTCCCATGCAGTTTGGGCCTATCATGGCAATATCGTATTTCAATGCAATGTCAATGACTTTCTGCTCAAGAGCATAGTTCCCAACTTCCCCAAAGCCTCCCGTAATAACTACTGCGCCTTTCACTCCCTTTTTTCCGCATTCCTCAAGAGACTCTGGAACAAGATCCGCTTTTATCGCGATCACTGCCGATTCGACTGGTTTAGGAATGTCCAGAACTGATTTGTAGCATTTGAATCCGTGGATTTCATCCGCATTGGGATTCACGGGATATACATCGCCTTCGAATCCCCCGTCTGCAAAATTTTTAGTAATAACGTTTCCAATCTTGTTCAATTGCCTTGATGCGCCGATTATTGCAATGCTCTTTGGCTCAAACACATATTTCAAATCCATCTTTTATTCCTCCTTGCATTCCATAAATTCTTGGACATATATATCAAACCGAGAATATCCCGTCAGGATATTCTCCCCCTTAAAAGTCAGAGATGCAGCTTGCCAAACTTGCAAGACTTTTAAGGGGTACCTTAATTCAATGGTTGTTTTTGTTTCTCCTGTGCTTTATCTCCTCCACTCCGAGTATTCTTGCATCAACAACAGTGCAGCTTTTCGGAGTGCAGACAACGGGATTCAAATCAAGCTGGGGTATTTCATAATGGGAAACCATTTTTGAAACATTCACAAGAAGCTGGGAAAGCGCTTTTTTATTGATTCCCTTCTGCCCTCTCGCTCCGTCTAGGATCTGATGGGATTTCAGTTCCCCCATCATCTCCAAACCATCCTTTTCCTTTATTGGGGCTATCCTCAGGGAATAGTCTTTCATGATTTCAACGAAAATGCCCCCCAAACCGAAAAGCACTGTGGGTCCGAACTGAGGGTCCGTCTTGCTTCCAACGATGACTTCGACTCCCTTGTCAATCATCCTCTGGACCAGGACTCCTTCAAGTTTGGCTTTTCCGGCATTCTTCATTATTTGGCGGTACTTCCTCTCAAGCATTTTTCCATCAGCCACGCCGAGGGCCACTACTCCCCTGTCGCTTTTATGGACTATGTCTTTAGAAAGGACTTTGAGAACGACTGGATATCTGTTGTGCGCGAAATGTTTTGCATCCTTGAGGTTTTGAACTATTTTCTGTTCGGGCATCTTAATTTTATATTCTACCAAAAGAGCTATTATGTCGGAATATAAAACCATCTTTTCACCTGACGAAAACTATAAGCAGCAAAAGAATAATAAAAAGCAATACGATTCCTATTGCAATGTATTTGTATTTTTCAACATAAAATGCATTTTTTGATTCCTTCATTTTCTCCTTGTCGAGTTTCACAGGCCCATCTGCAGAGAACAATTCCTTGACTTCTTCCCCTTCGGTTTCAAGCGCAGCCTCTTCCAGAATTTCCTGCCTTGTCTTCTTTTCAGCTGGTTTTTTCGCCTCAACTTTCTCTTTTTCTTCAGGAGGCTTTGCCTTCAGATCCTCTTTTGGCTCTTCTTTGGGAAGCGGCTTCTCCGCGGCTTCTTTTTTCTTCAAAATCTCCCGCCATTTTTCGCCTATTGAGGAAAAGCCTTTTTCAGTGAGAACGACTGTCACTTTGCCATTCCTGAAAGAATGCTCAAGATAGCCTTTTTTCAAAAGTCTGTAAAGATTCACTGCCACGTCCTTTTCAGAAACGTTCAGTTTTGAGCTGACTTTGTCTGGCTTGTTGTACCCTTCTGCAATGCTCTCCAGTACCGCATGCTCCAGTTCGCCTATCTCCTTTTCGCTTTCTTTCTCAAGAAGCAGAAGGATGTTCTTTCCCTTCTCGCTCAAACCGACAGGGTTTGTGCCAACTGTTGCAGTGAACTCGACATAGCCTTTCAGTTTCAATGAACCAAGAAGATTTGCACCTTCAAAAAAAGAAGAATTTATCCTTCCGCCAAAATTTTCAACCGTAGTGGCGTCATCTATTTTCAGCATTGCCGCCAGATCCAAAAAAGTCAATTGGTGCATGTATAAATTTGTGCTTACTCCTATTTATAGATTTTGTTTTTCGCTTTGCCACATAATAAATAAAAAAAAATGGGATGGATAGATATTAAAATTTGAACTGCCCGTATAATAATCAGTGGGAATCTAATATGTTGGATTTTATGTTTTTTACTAATGAATACCGGTGTATTTTATGGAAGACTTCAAAAACACTTCAGATATAAAAGTCCCTGAGAAGCTTGTGGACTGGGTTATCGGGCAGGACAAAGCAGTGGATATAATAAAGAAGGCGGCCAAACAGAAGAGGAATGTTCTTCTTGTGGGAGACCCCGGAACCGGAAAGAGCATGCTTGCGCAGTCCATGGCTGAATTGATGGTGGGGGAGGATCTTGAGGACGTTCTTGTCTTTCCAAATCCGGACGACGAGAACAGGCCCAAAATAATAGTTATTAAAACGGCTGACAAGGATATTAAGAAGCTTCAGGAGAAAATGAAGGCGCAGAAAAAGAACGAGATTGGAGCCGGAAGGCTCCTTATTTCGGAATACAGGAGAAAATCCATGGATATGATGCCGAGGCAGGCATCTCCTTTGACGTTCCTTTCGCTCATCCTCATATTTGCGTTTATTTTCGCACTTTTCCTGTACTGGAAGGATCCGGAAACCAACAGGCTTCTGATTGGGGCGATAATAATCGGGATTTTCGTGATGATTTCCGCTTTCATGTTCGGAACGATGTTCCTGAGCTCAATGGGAAGAAGGGGATTCATTATTGACGAACCGAAAATAATCATAGATAATTCAGGGAGGAAAACCGCCCCATTTGTTGAAGCTACCGGAGGGAAAGCAGGAGCGCTTTTTGGGGACGTGAAGCACGATCCCCTCCAGAGCGGCGGGCTTGGAACTCCTGCGCATCTGAGGGTTGAAGCGGGCGCAATACACAAAGCTAACAAGGGGGTTCTTTTCATCGATGAAATTTCTGCATTGACTCCAAAATCCCAGCAGGATCTACTTTCAGCAATGCAGGACAAGAAATTCTCAATAACTGGGCAGAGCGAATTGAGCTCGGGAGCTTTAATAATGACTGAACCTGCCCCCTGCGACTTCGTTCTCGTTGCTGCTGGAAATTACGAAGACATAAGGAAAATGCATCCTGCGCTCCGTTCAAGAATAAGGGGGTATGGGTATGAGGTTTATATGGACAATACGATGGAAGACAGCGAAGAGAACAGGGGAAACATCGCGAGGTTTGTCGCCCAGGAAGTCATAAAAGACGGGAAGATTCCCCATTTCAAAAAGGAAGCGGTTGAAGGGATAATCGAGGAAGCGAGAAGGAAGGCTGGAAGAAAGGGAAAGCTGTCTCTCAGGCTGAGGGAGCTTGGGGGGCTCGTGAGGGCTGCCGGGGATATTGCAAAGGAAGAGAATGCCTCCTATGTTGAGGATTCGCATATCCAGAAGGCCAAGGAGAAATCCAAATATATTGAGGAGCAGCTTGCAGAGAAATTCATTGAGACGAAAAAAGACTACCAGGTGTTTGTCACCGAAGGAACGAGCGTTGGAAAAGTGAATGGGCTTGCAGTGCTGGGAGAGAGCTATTCAGGGCTTGTTTTGCCCATTGTTGCCGAAGTCACTCCCGCTTCTTCAAAAAGCGAGGGCAAGCTGATCGTAACTGGAAAATTGGGCGACATTGCAAAAGAAGCTGTTGAGAACGTTTCAGCAATAATCAAGAAGAATATCGGGAAGGACGTTTCCATGTATGACATCCACGTTCAATTTCTGCAGACTTATGAAGGGGTGGAGGGGGACAGCGCGTCGATTTCCATCGCGGTTGCCGTTATTTCTGCAATGGAGGGAATAGGAGTCGAGCAAGGTTGCGCGATGACCGGTTCGCTTACCGTGCGCGGCGAAGTCCTGCCGGTGGGCGGAGTGACGCAGAAGATTGAAGCCGCCATAGAAGCGGGAATGGAGAAAGTGATTATTCCGGATTCAAATAAAGGCGACGTCTACCTCTCAAAAACAAAATTGAACAAGATAAAAATAATCCCCGTGAAAAATATCGTTGACGTGCTTGAGAACTGCCTTGAGGAGAGCCCGAAGAAAAAGGAAGTCGTGGAGAAAATCAAGAAAGTAATGAAAAGATGAACCCCGAATATTTTTTAAAAAGCCAGCATGTGCTGCTCTTTCATGTACTCTGGAAGCTCTTCGATTTCCATTGTCCATATTGCGCCGGAGTTTTCCATTTCTTCGCCATCAATCGGCTTTCTTCCGGCAAAGGTTTGCGCTCCCAATTCTCCAAATTCCGAGAGCTTCATCTCCGGGCTGACCCATCCGATTATAACATATAGTCGTGCCATTGCCAAGCTCAATTTTGCGACAATAGCAGGTTTTGAGGTTTTTTGCGTTGCCCATTCCCTTGAAGGACTTTCTGCTGCCGAAGACTTTCTGCCTCGGGCGGTTATTCTTTCATTTGCCAGTTGCCACCCTTCCGGATAGAGAGTGTGGTAGGGGGAGCCCGCGATCAAAACCAGTTCATGGGAGTAGCCATCTGGTTCAAAAAGAAAATCTTTCCAGTGTGGCCTTGTAGCTGCAAGATGGAATATTCCCCTCTCATTTTCATAAACTGCCATGAAAGGCTCGGAGTCCTGCTTCAGATGCCCCGGAACCCACTCGTATTCAAAATGAAGCCATCCTCTCAGATATAGAAGTGTTTTCCCGTTTATTTGCCTTTCAGCCGCTTCATAGGTAAGCATCTTTAAACGTTCTGTGCCAGTAGCCCTAACTGAAATTTTTTCAAGAATTCTTCTAACTTGTGAATCGGCACTTTGGGATAATGGGAAATCAACTGTGTGGATTTGCGCTCTTCCTGCCCTCATTCTTCCATGGATTGGGCTACGCCTTATGAATGTTTCTCCCGCGCTTCTCAGCGCTTTGCGCACATTATCTCCCATCCTTCCTGGCGTCTGCATAAACTCACCACCAAAATGAAAGTTATTTATGCCAATTCCTCTTTATATGCTTTTTGGTAACTTGTCTTGGAGGATGGGCGATCTGCCGCATGGTAAACATTCCAGAGTCGTTTTCCTGATCATGTCGATTAATGGTTTTTTAGTTTTCGAAAGAGAATGGATGCAAAAATTCACGCGCAAAGAGTGCTATAAGGCGATTCATTCCTCGTTTGTCCGCAGTGATTCATTCCGAAGAAGGCTTCAATGGGAAGCGCTCAGACTGCCATTCCTGAAGGGAATGGCGCCTTCGCCTTTGGCGAAGGCAAGGTGTGAAGTGGCGAAGTTAAGTTGGAAACAAATAAAAAGTAAACTAAACATATATAAGGGAAAGACAAGAAGATAAATAATGAGAGGGAGGTGTATCTGATGCCGGAGGATACAAGAAAAATGGACAACACAGTATACATTGGGAAGAAAGGAATAATGAGCTACGTTCTTGCAGTTGTGACGCAATTCAACGGAGGGGCAGTAGAAGTGTTCGTGAAAGCAAGGGGAAAAGTCATTTCGAGGGCAGTGGATGTGGCGGAAATCGTCAGGAACCGGTTTCTTCCGGATGTGAAAGTGAAGAACATAAATATTTCAACCGAAGAATTGACAAGCGAAGACGGAAGCATGTCAAAAGTTTCTGCAATAGAGATTCTTCTTTGGAAATGATGGGGGATTTTGTTTGGAGCTGAGGGGAAGTTTGATGAAGCTGCCTATATGCGAGATTTGCGCCAAGACGAAAATCATGTGCGCGGGATGCGAAGACAAGGTTAAAACAGGGGGAATCGCGGATCTGGATGTGAAAGTGAGCACTCTTCTTTTTGAAATGAATTCCAAATACAACCTTGAGAATGCGGATCTTTACAAGGCAGTTGATTTGGGGAAGATCATCCTCATTCTCACCCGTGGCGAAGTGGGAGTGCTCATAGGGAAGGAGGGAAAAGTGGTTTCAGAATTGTCCCAGAAATTGGGGAAGAAAGTGAGGATTGCCGAATACAGCGGGGACCTCAAGAAAACCATCTCCGACATGATAGTGCCTGCGAAGCTGGTTGGGATAAACCAGGTTTATCTTCCAGACGGGAAAATCAGCTACAAAGTGAGGCTTCTTAGAAGCGAGATGAAGCAGCTTCCCGTGGACATCAACACTCTTGAGAAAGCGCTCAATTCGCTCTTTGGGGGAAAATCCCGGATTGACTTTGAATGAATTATTTTAATTGAATTCACTCGCCCCTGTTAGAAATAAGGAAAACGGTTAACATTTGTTTATGGAAGCGCGTACTTTGAGCAATGACTCAGCAATCCACAAAAATCTGTGAAACGCGAGCTCAGGCGCATCATGGGCTTGCATAATGTTGCATGCGCACTCTGGGCAATGAATCAATGAAAAAGTTGTTTTCAACTTTTTCTGCATTTTGAACGGTGCAACCGTTCAAAAGCTCGCATTTTTTCAGGGGTGCCTGAAAAAAGCGCATCTTTTTCCCAAAGGGAAAAAGCTTGTTGAGTAGTTTTACTACTCAAAATGCATTTGAGGCAGAGCAACCATGGATTGAATTTCTCAAATACAATAAAAAAAATGGGGGCGCGCAGTTGAATTTGTCATGGGTTTGTTTAAACACACAAACGAATATTTATGCGAAAATTAATGGTGATAAAATGAAAAATGTGCATGAAATAAAATCAATGAGAACGCACTATACCGAAGAAGTGTCTCAGGAGATGGATGGAAAGACTGTTATTGTGGCGGGATGGGTGCATGAATTGAGGGATATGGGAAAATTGAAATTCATCCTTCTAAGGGACAGGACGGGAATCATCCAGATCACTGCAAAAAAAGGAATAGTGCCTGATGAAGTGTTTGATGTTCACCTTGTGAAGGAGACTGTTATTAGGGTCGAGGGGAAGGTTAGGAAGGAAAAGCAGGCGCCTGAAGGAAGGGAGATTGTCCCTGAAAAAATTGAAATACTTGGTGAAGTGTCCACAAAAATCCCGTTTGAAGTGACTGGGAAAGTTCCTGCTGATCTGGATGTGAGGCTTGACAAAAGGTATGTGGATTTAAGGAGAAAGGAGACGAGCGCCATATTCAAAATCCAGAATGAAGTCAATTCTGCTTTCAGGGAGAAACTGCTTTCGCTTGGTTTTCAGGAGATCGTCCCCCCATGCATTGTTGCTGCAGCCACCGAAGGAGGGACGAACCTGTTTCCAATAATCTATTTTGAAAAAGAGGCATTTTTGGGGCAGAGCCCGCAACTTTACAAGCAGATGGCAGTTGTTGGTGGGATGGACAGGGTGTTCATGACTGTTCCCGCATTCAGGGCTGAGAAGCACAATACTGTAACCCATCTGAATGAAGTGCTCCAGATGGATATTGAAATGGGCTTTGCAGACCACAATAATGTGATGGACGTTCTTGCGAAGGTGCTGATACACATCCTAAAGAGGGTTGATGAGAACAGTAAGAAGGAACTGGAAGTATTGGGGCAGAAGCTCGTTGTTCCAAAAGAAGTGAAGAAATACGATTATACGTGGATTATTGAACAGCTGAAGAAGAACGGAGTGGACATTGAATGGGGCCAGGATTTCGGGAGGGAGGAAGAAAGGGAGATTGCAAAAATAATTCCCGATGAAGCTTATTTCATCACTGACTGGCCGACGAAAATCAGGGCGTTCTATTCCATGCCAAACAGCAAGAAACCCGAAATATGCAATGCGTTCGATTTGATTTACAGGGGGCTTGAGATTTCAAGCGGAGCCCAGCGTATACACCTCCCGGAACTTCTCGTCCAGCAGCTTAAAAACAGGGGATTGAATCCCGATGATTTTGAATTCTACATAAATGCATTCAGGTGCGGCGCACCCCCCCATGGAGGATGGAGCATAGGGATGGAAAGAATCACAATGAAAATAACAGGCCAAACGAACATCCGCGAATGCTCCATGTTCCCTAGGGACAGGACGAGGCTGACACCGTGACATCCTCCCCACACTGAAGTGGGCTTCCAGGTTCCTTGTTCAATGACGGGATTTTGGTTCTCCCATCTCCTAAGGCGTTACTTCCCCCATGCCCTGCGCTATTTGACGGGTTGCCGTCAAATGCGCTGCATTTTACAGATGCCGTTAAATTGCAGAAGTAGCTCTAAAGTTGCTGTTTGCTTTGCAAACCACTCTGCTTCCAGAAGGGAGCAGGTGTCTTTTGAGCAATAAATGCATGCATTGTTCGTTGTGTCTTTTCCTGGACCAGCGCTTTCAGCCTTGTCCAGGAGTATTTGATTTTTTTGGTTTTTATTCCCCAATATTATTTGCTGATTGGGCATTAATAAATCTAGGGATAGGGTGGTTTTCCGGTCGAAATTTTCCGCTCGAAAAAAGAAATTTGGAGAAGAAACAGTTGAGGGAAAATTGGCATTGCATTTTTTCCAATGAAAAAAGCACGCAATTTGCCGAAGCAAATTGCTGTTCCCTCAAACTCCCTTTTGCCTTTGCGCGCTGTATCTCCGCATTAAAATGCGGATGGGGAATTAGAGGTAAGATTTAGCGCACATTGGCTGTCGCCCAAGAGCTAATAGCTAATTTTGTAAATATTTGAACATTTTAGGCATGGCTTTGGCTTTGCTGAAAACCTTACGCAAATGATACTGCGCGGCTGGCAGTGTCCGAAGCAATCTGTTGGACAGCGTCTTACGTGCTGGCTTCCAACACTGCTCAACGGGATTGAGTTCTGGCGTGTAATGTGGAAAATACATCACCCTGAACGTCTTCCGGTTATCTTTCAGAAATGAGGCTATTTCGTGCCCCCTGTGCCAGGGGGCACTGTCAATGATCAGAAACACCCTGCTCCATTTTTTCTGCAACGACCGTAGGAATCTTACAAAGCGGCGTTTGGTCTTTTTATTGCAGAAAGAGAATACGAATGCTCTCTGTGTTCTCGCACCCATCACGTTGATTGATTCATGCCTGAAGTTCATGCGTGCAATGGGTCTGCTCCCCCTGCGTGCCCAGCCTCTGCTTAAAATTGGGATGAGGCCAAAAGTTGCCTCATCCTGGCAGGCAACTACGAAACCGTTCCTGCGATAATGGCGTGCCAGCCTGGCAGCTTTTTTTTAAAGTCGGCTTTTGCTTGCGGTGTTGCCGTCCTGTAGTGCCTGTTCCTTGGCTTCTGAAGAGAGAATCCTGCTGCATTGAGAATTAACCAAGTGTGTGAATGTGCATATTCTACGCCGTATTCCTTCTTGATAAAAGCCCTCACTTCCTTCGTAGTCCACAGGCCGGATTCATTATTTGGCGGCCCACGCCGCAGTCTTTGGACAAGTTCTTTACGCTGTTGCAGCGTTAAATGGAAGGGTTGACCCGTCTGTTTGATGCTATCCTTGCCTCCAATCCCCCTATCGACAAAACGCCTGAGGATTTCATGCACGGTCCTTCTTTTCATACTCACTCTTGTAGCAATTTTGTCAAGACTGTCTCCTTCCTTACGGCAGATGGCACATAAAAGACGCAGTTTTGGCTTTGCCTTCTGCTCGGCGGCATAAAGCCGCCTCAGTTGCTTCAAGCTGACTTTTTGAAGGAAATCGTCTCCCTTTGGTAGGTTCCACATAGCGCATCACCATAGGTGATACGCAGGCAAAGTTCAAAAACTAATAGGATTTACTATAACCATTTAATTATTTCATATAAATATGTCCTTTTTCCTTTTTGTTGGATAACAGGAAGGTTTAAATAAAAGGAAAACCAATTATTTAGTGTAATTGATATTTAAAGATGGAGGATGAAGAAATGAGAAGAAAAAAGAAGGGCGCTGTTGGGATAGGAACGCTGATCATTTTCATAGCCATGGTTCTTGTTGCCGCAGTCGCAGCTGCCGTCTTGATCAACGTTTCCGGGATACTGCAACAGAAATCCATGGCTACTGGAAAGGAGGCAATACAATCCGTATCTTCGAACATAATCGTTGCAAGCATAAGGGGATTCGTTGCAAATCCGGGCGTGAACAACACGATTGACAATTTTTCAATAACAATAAGCGCTGCAGCCGGCGCGGGAAGGCTTGATTTGACGCAGCTCGTGATAAAATTTGGCGACAACAACGTGCTTGCGAATTACAATTACAGCTCAAGCGCCATGACGAGGGGCTCTCAAATAACCATGGGCCAGTTCACGGCGATTGAATTGAGGGACCCGAGCAATCTTTTCACTGCCTCAACGCCAGTTATTGACGGTTCATCTCTCGTTCAGCTCAATATACCCTCGCCGGAAGGAGTATCGTTCGTTCCAAGGTCTGAATTCCACATTGAATTGATTCCTGAATTCGGGGCCGCGATACAAATAGAATCCGTGCTTCCAAACACGTTCCCGAGGACAATCGTGAACGTCTATCCCTGAATTTTTTTATTTTCTTTTCATTCTGTTTTTATTTTTTCAATTAAATACATTTATAAATATTAATGGACTGAATAAAGTTTGTGAATTAAATGGAAGAATTAAAATCACAAATTGAATTGCCATCATCGATTAGAGCACCACTAATTTCTGCGAGAAGCGCAATGGAGAGGAGACATTTTAGAAGGGCGGAAAAAGAAACTGCAGTCGCATTGAACAAAGGGACTGGAACCGTTTTTGAAAGTTCTTTGAGCACAATCCTTGAATTGCTCCAGATGCAGGACAGGCGGGCTCTTCAAAAAATAGAGGATTTATTATCTGGGAGGACTCTACAGGAACCCTCACTCGAACAGAAAAGAAAGCCAGAGGAGAAGGTGAAAGTTGCAGACGTATTGCTTGTTGGAAACAATCCACACGACAGGGGGAGATTGAAGGGATGGCTTGGAAGGCAGTTAAGAATTGTGCAGGCGAATGCACCTTACCAGGCAATTATGATGCTCCATTCTTGGCAAGTAAAGCTGGTTGTCACTGATTGGAATCTGGGGGGAGACAAAACCGCAGAAGAGATTGTCCGATTCTTGAGAGACGCTAGAAATCCCGTTCCGATAATAATTCTTGCGGATGATCCCAAAAGCGTTCCAAATGAAATAAAATTCAAGGATCCAAAAATTGCAGTGCTTGAGAAATGGCCTAAAAGAGAAGTTTTTGACAGAACAAAAAGAGAGATGCTGGGCGGATGATTATGCAGAGCGAAAAACAACAAAATGGAGAAAAAAATCGACGGGAAATTTTGCCCCAAAGAGCGCCAGAAGGAATGATGAATGGAGGGAAGAGTGAAACGGCTGACTTGGCAGTTTCTATTGTGGGGAATGGACTTGTGGCTGGAAATGAAGGGGGAGCGCAAGGACAGAGAATGGATTTGAAGCATGCGGACGTGCTTGTCGTGGATGATGATGAAGACATTGTCTCTGGCACCCGCAGAGAATTATCAAGAAGCGGATATAGTATGGTTGGCGCAACCAGCTATGAAGAAGCTGAAAGAGCGCTTCAGGAATATGATTTCAGGATGGTTATTACAGATATGAATCTTGGTACGGGAGAGCACTGGGAACTTGATGTTATGGCGCTTGGAAAATTCCTTCAAGCTGCAAAAGAATTTGGAATAAAAACAGGAGAAGATGTAGTAATACTTGTAAGGGGATTGCTTCCTTGTGTTCCAATATTAGTCAGAACGGGCGTAAATTATGATGATGTATTTTTGCGTTTTCTTCGGGAATATGGGAAAACCGGAAATTTGGATTTCATGAGAAAGTCTATTCTTCAAGAGAACTTGATAAGGAGGGTAAAAGACGTCATTGGAGAACCAAGTGTCAGAGAATAGAGGGATTGACTAATTCATCTATTGGATGAATTTCATCTCGCCATCTTCTCCCATTCCTCGACTTTTGCAACCTGCGAGAAAGTTTTTTTTCTGTCGAATATCTCCTTCTTCAATTCTTCCTCCCTTTTGTGAAGATCCAGCGCCCTGTTTGCGATTTCCAGAACTTTATCTCTTGGGATGATCACGACTCCAGTGTCATCGCCAAAAGCCCAGTCCCCCGGCCTTGCGCGCACTCCCTTTATTTCCAATTCGCAGTTGATCTCCCCAAAGCCTTTTGGTTCGCCCGTAGCAGGCGCAACGTGGCTTGCAAAAACATTGAATCCTGTTTCTCTGATTTCCGCAATGTCGCGCACTCCCCCGAAAACGATCACGCCGGAGATTCTTTTGTTTTTTGCGGAAAAGGAAGCGAGTCCGCCCCATACTGCCTTTTCCATTCCCTGAGCGTCGATGAGTATGATATCTCCTTCATTTGCGATGTCTATTGCCTCAACTGCTTTCGCCCAATCCCCTGAATAAGTCTTCACGGTCACAATCCGCCCGTAGACGTTCCCCTTTCCGGTAATCCTTCTTATGCCTATCAACGCGTTTTCTCCGTGCATTGCATCCGCCAAATTTGAACTCGTGACTTTCTCGAATGCACTCTCTGGCTTCTCTTCCCTTTTAAAATCAGCAAGAACGACTATCTTTTTTTTTAAAGACTCCCTTATTGCTTTCGCGGCTTCTCTTGGGTTTGGGGATTTCGTTATTGAGGAACCGACTATTATTATTGAAGCGCCCATTTCAGCTGCCTTCGGGGCTGTTTCAGTGTTTATTCCTCCGGCTATTGCTATCGGGATTCTTGTTTTTCCAAGCATCCTTTTGCAAAATTCTATTGGGGATTGCCCCTTCATCTGCTGGTCTATTCCTACGTGCACTCCCAAATAGTCGACTCCGATCTCTTCAAATTTCTTCAGAATCTCAAGATTATTTATGTTCATGCAGTCTACCATGACTTTTCCGTTGTATTTTCGGGCGCTTTTCACAGCCTCTTCAATTGTTGATATGTCAGCTCCTGAAAGAACAGTGACGATGTCTGCTCCTGCCTTCAATGCCATCTCTGCTTCCAAACCTCCGGTGTCCATCGTCTTCATGTCCGCGACAATCAGGTGCTTTGGGAATTCCTTGCGCAAAGTTCTCACTGCATTGAGCCCTTCTGCCTTGATCAGGGGAGTCCCTGCCTCCATAATGTCTACGAAATCTTTTGCCTCCCTCGCGACAAAAAGTGCCCTCTCCAGTTCAGTAAAATCCAAAGCTAACTGCAATTTAATATTGTCTTTTTCCATAGGATAATTTTATGAAACAAGATTTATAAAGTGTGGCTTGGTAAATGAAATCTTCAGTGATTCCAAATGCGCAACAACGAATATGAATTGCTCGACTTTGCCAATAAGGCAAAGGGGATTGCATTAAGCGGCTGTTTCCCCTTAGAGCAATTCAGGTCCTTCTCCCAATATCTGGAGCAAATGAGGGAAAGGAGGTTCTGCGTTCCCGCACCCATAATCATGGAATTTCAGAAGATAATGGAAACATGCAATGCCTGCGGATGCAGGGAGAGCTCAGCTTTCAGCCGAGCGGTTGCTTTGGTATTTAGGGCATATTGCACTGCTCAGAATGCTGCGAACAGGGGTTCTGAATTCTGCACTTTGGTGTTCCTCTCGAATTTTGCGAATTATTCAAGTATCGGATTGAGGGAGGATTTGTATCAATTATTCAAGCTTGAAGATATGACTGCAAGATATATGGAGGACTTGCAGCTGCAGGTAATTGCAATGAGAGGAATCATAAATTTGGGGAGGGATTCAATCGAAGGTGGGCAGTACCAAAGGAACGTGAGAATAGCATACGAATCGGATGATTCCCGAGTTGTCGCAACGGCAGTGATCAACATTGAAAGGATGGTTCTTTCCGGCAAATATGAATTGAATGCTCCTCCCTTGGTAAGATTGCTTGAAGGACTTCTAAAGAAACATTATGATTTTCCTGCGCGTTCTGCAATATTCAGGGTCCTTGAAACAGTCGGATTGATGGGGCTATATGCTGGAGGAGAGCCCACAGAGGTCGTGAGAGTTCTCGAGAAGTATCCATTAGAGGAGATGGCTAAGAGGGCTTTGAGGAGCATCAAAAGGAATATCGCATTTAATAAAATTAGCAGAAATGTTAATAAATTCTTGGAAAGGAGGAGGTTTGGTTCTGCCAAAACAAATATCCGAATCGCCTGATTTTTTCGTAGGGGGTTGCAAAAATGGGAAAAACACCCACAGTCGCGAGCGACCCAAGCGACTGTTTCACAATCCCCCCTTTTTGGAAAGAAGAAGGCGATTAGGCTTCCTGCCGGAAAAGGCTCTTGATTTGCAATATTTTTCAATATTGGCATAGCGCGTACTTGCCTGCTTCTTTTTCCCCAAGGGGGGCTTGGGATGTTTTTTCTGCTTAAAATGTGAGTGCTTAAAATACGAAAAATAAAAAAAAGAAAAAGGGTGGGAGGTGGAGAATTAGCGTGATATGGATTTGTCTCATCCGGATTTGCTGGGTTTGTTTTTCTATTGGATTATATTTTGGGATTGCCGCTTATCTTCAACTTTATGCTGCCCGCCTTTTGCTTGGGAATTTCCGTTTCGCTAGAATTTTATATCCTCTAGCTCCATTGCAATTTTTTCCTTTTCTTTTTCCTGCAGGTACTTGGAATTTCCCACGCCGAATGGGGTTGTTATTCCTGTCATTATTGCCATCACTTGCAATGCATCTTCCATGCCAGGGACTACTCTTGCACCCATGATTACATTCGCCATCTCATCAAACGTCTCAGTGAGCCCTTCGCCTATTTTCGTCGCCTCTCCCAAAGTGAGGTCTGGACCTCCTGAAATGTGGAGCAATGCTCCTTTTGCGCCGTTTATGTCTACATCAAGAAGGGGGTGTTCGATTGTTGAGCGCACTGCGTTAGCCACCTTGTCCGCTCCACGGCCTTCACCTACTGAAATCAATGCAAAGCCTGTTCCTCCAAGAGTGGACTTCACGTCAGCGTAATCAAGGTTTATGAGGCTTGGGAACATTATTGTGTCTGCAATTCCCCTTATTGCCCTCGCAGAGATTTCATCTGCCAGCATGAATGCCTGATCTATTGGGAGGTTTGGAGCGAGTGCTGCCAACCTGTTGTTGTCGATTACAACCACGGTATCTGACACCTTCTTCAATTCGGAAACTCCCCATTCTGCTTTTTTCAATCTTGCCCTCTCAAGGGTAAATGGGTAAGTCACCATTGATACGACAACTGCACCCTGCTGCTTTGCAATATCAGCAATCACAGGGGCTGCGCCAGTGCCTGTTCCCCCGCCCATTCCTGCAACCACGAATACAAGCTCGCTTTCGCCAATAATCCTTTCCAAATCCCTTCTGCTTGATTCAGCGCATTTTTGGGCAAGCTCCGGGAATCCTCCTGAACCCAAACCTTTTGTTATGCTCCTTCCTATGAGCACTTTTCTTGCGGATTCCACTATCTCCAAATGCTTCAAATCAGTGTTTACGGCTACTGTTTCCGCGCTTTTGATTCCGCTTCTTGTGAGGCGGGTGATTGTGTTGCATCCGCCCCCTCCAACGCCAATTACTTTTATCCTTATCCTAGATATTATGCCGTCATCAGCTTTGGGCTGCTGAGCTGGCACAACTGCCTTCTGGTCGCCATACCCTTCAAACATTCTATCACCCGATAATCTCTATCTCAGAGATCAAATCTTCTTTGACCGGAGCTGCCATTGGTTTTCCGAGGATGCTTGCACCCCTCACACCGGTTACTATCGCAACGAGTTCAAGCCTGCCGTCATATCCGGGAATCAGCCTTGCTCCCCACTTCACATTCGCTTCTGTGTCCATTTTTTCAGTGATGATCTCTCCGGCTTTTATTGCGTCTCCAAGAGTAAGGTCCCCTCCGCCAGAGATGTGAATCAATGCGCCCTGGGCACCATCGAAGTCCACATCAAGGAACCTGTTCCTGAGCACTTCCTCTGAAGCGACCCGCACCTTGTCCGTTCCTCTTCCTTCGCCTACTGCAATAAAGCCTACCCCGCCTGATCCCATGATTGCCCTCACATCCGCAAAATCAATGTTGATGAGGCTTGGCTGGGTGATTGTCCATACGAGCCCCCCTATTGCTTTTGCAAGGATGTTGTCTGCCTGAAGGAATGCCTCGTTCATTGGGAGATTTGGCACCAATTCCACCAATCTATTATTATCTAATATAATAACTGAATCGCAAACCCTTCTCAATTTTTCAATCCCTTCATCTGCCTTTATCCTTCTTGCCCTTTCCAGCGCAAAGGGATAGGTTACCATGGCAACCGTGATTGCACCCTGCTCTTTTGCAATTTTTGCAACTATGGGCGCAGCACCAGTACCAGTTCCTCCTCCCATTCCTGCGCACAGGAACACGAGATGGGCATCCTTGAGGGCGCATTCAATAAGGCCCCTGTCGACTTCGGCTGCCTTTTCTCCGATGTCCGGGTATCCTCCTGCCCCCAGCCCCTTCGTTATGCTCTTTCCGATAAGTATTTTCTTTATCGGCTCGCTGAGCATTTTCAGGTGCTGGTAGTCAGTGTTGACTGCAACCAGCTCTGAGCCCTTGACTCCGGCTTTCAGGAGCCTTTCCATTGTGTTGTTCCCTGCCCCACCAACTCCAATCGTCACAATCTTAATTCTCTCAGATCCGCCGCAGCTTTCAACCTGAGAGCTACTCTCGTTAGATACAGATCTTATTATGCTGTCCATACTAATCGCCTCGTAATTATTATCTTTTACTTATATAAATACTTTTCGCTCACCGACGATAATTTTTAACCAATAATTTTTTTTACCTTCAGAATATTGTATTATTTATTTTTTGTTTTAAAAAATTTTTAAAAACTAACAATTGTTAATTTTGCATTTTGCCGACGAAAAAAAGGATTTAATAGTATTTGACTTATAATCATGGAAGGTTGAATATAAAATCAGGGGCTGTACTTGAAATCATTCAAATCATAGTAATTGATGCGCGTGCAGTTTAAACTGTCCGGAACTCCTGCGCAAGTTGAATAGTAGAGAACGGCCCCATCGTCAAGCATGAAGTGCCAGATTGGGGAGCCGTATTCGTCGATGGTTTTGTTGCATTTTGACATCGTCTCGCATCCGAACATACCCTTAATCTTATAGGAGGCTGGATTGTCCGAAGAGAAGTATATGCAGTCAACTGCGGTTTTGTCGATTGTCGCCCATGTTCCCGCAAGGCTCTCGATTCCAAACGCGGAAGCATTGGATTTTCCTTCCATCCTCGAAAGCACATCGGGCGAACTGTTGCTCGGGAAATAGTAGCCGAAATAGGATGCGTCCCTAAACTCGGTAATGTTGAAGACTTTCCGGCCGTTTATCAGAACATATGTCCCGTTTGCAATCGCCTCGGCATCCGCTATTCCCTGCGCAAAGGGAAGCTTGAGGTCGCAAAAAGGGTCGAATCCTGAAAGGCAGGCCACAATATTGTCCTTGCAAATCACTCCCATGTAGCCGTTGAGAGTGGAGTTGCAATTCGTCGTTGCGGTAACGCAGTCAGTCACTGCAATGAACTGCTTGCTCGTCGAGTCCTGCAGAGCGGTGCAGTCCTTGAATATCCCTATCCTCCCATAAGCCCATCCGTCTCCGGAAGAGCCCTCCTTCAAAACAGAGTAGACTGGAAATTTCCCCTTCTCGATTCTCCTGTAAACCATTCCGTTGGTTTCCATTGGAAACATGGGGTCCTCCAGAAATTCAATTGGAAGAAGCGTTGAAATGTTGAAAGTCCTGTTGAAACCAAGTCCAAGTCCCGTCTTGTCGAAAACGTAGAAATTCACTAGAACAGAAGCGTTCAGGTTCCACGCATCGTGCGGAGTTATTGAGAATTCAAGGAAATTGACGGATACGTTGAAATCGAATACATCCCCCATTTCCTCGACTTTCCCTTTCCAGTACACCATTGAAGCGTTCTGCATCTGTTCTGAAAAAACCACTGCCTCCTCCTGGTAGGTGTAGTTTGAAATCCCGTTTATCGTCGAATTCGTCATCATCTCAATAATCCCGGCACTTGCATTGGAAAGGTATGTCCTGTTGAAGACTACGTAATTATTCGTGTAGAAAAGCGCCCTGCAGCCGGAAATGTAAACCATCCTTTTGATGTCCCTTTCTGAAGCCTTCACGAATTCCCTCATGCTCTCCGCCCTCATCTTCATTACTACTTTCTCCTCTTTCACGAGTTCTCTCCTGCTCCAGGTGATGAGAAGAAGAACGAGGGAGATGAAAATCAGGAATACGATAACGGAAAAAAGGAATCCGCGCCTGGAATGACCTTTATTTATTTCCATATCTTCAGCTCCAAAACCGCAGGGCCCCACATGTAGGGAATCCCCCTGCTTTCTACAACTTCAAAACCTACGTCTTTTCCTATTTCAATGTCGATTGGATTCGTCTGGGAGCCTATCTCCCCGCCCCTGTTCACGGAAATGAGATTTTTCAAAAGCCTTTGGAGAGCGTCGTATTTTGCGTCGTTGCTGCAGGAGCCGTTCCCAAACACGACCGTGCTGTTGCCATCCGCAATTCCGTCCCCATTCAAATCGTACCATATTGTCTTGTTGCAGCCGTCCGCATTTGGAAATACCAATCCGTATGGAACGTACCCCTTGATCGCATAAGTGAATATTCCCCTTGAGTCCGGGGAACCGCCCACTGTTTGTCCAAGGTAATTTGCAGTGGTCAAGCGTATGTGGTTTTCAGTTCCTTCCTCGAAAAGCGGGGAAGGGAGGTAAAGGTGGAACGGGTCGCCGAGTGCAGTATAGTTTGAGCCGTAGTCTGCAAGGCGGAACACGGGATTCCAGAGCCCTGCAGGACCTGCGTCAACAGAATACGTCCAGTAATTGGACGAATAGCTTGTAACATAGGAATAAATCACTCTCGTTGAATTTGAGATGTTGTAGGCCACCTCCTTTGGATTCTGCACGCCAGTTCCGCTGTATTCAGAGAACCTGCCAGCTTCCCTTGTGAGGGTGATTTCCCCGTAGTAGAGCGTTTCCTGCGGAACGTAGGTTATTTTGACGTAAGAATCAGGGTAGAGATAATTGGAATAATTCGCATTCCCGAGCACCTGAATGGATTGTTCTGCATAGCTTGCATTGAGGATGAAACCAGTGATGTTGTCGAATGCATTCCAGAGGTCTGTTGCATTCTTCCCCCAAATGTAGAATCCGCCAGTTATGTTTGCAACGCTTTGCAGGGTGTGGTTTCCGGTTTCGCATCCCCCCACTGGGCCGAATCCAACGGAAATAATCGTTATGTTCAGTGCGGCAGCCTTGTAGGCGCTCTCATTGGCATTCCTTATTGCGCACCCGCATCCAGCGAAATTGTCGCAGTCCGCAGTGTTGCCGTCGCAGCTGTAGTATCCAGTGGTATTGAATCCATTGCACTGCCCTCCGCAGTAGTAGCCGGCAATGCCATCGCTCATGAGGACGACGTATTTTCTTTTTGATGGATCTGGAAGGGAGTATGTTCTAAGCTCTGCATTGAAATAGCCGGTTGAAAGGGAAGTGGAACGCACTGCGCATGCGAGCGTGTTGTTTCCGATGACAAAAGAAGTGTTCGCAATGGTCCAGGTATTGTCCCAATAGCTTCCCCCTCCGCACGTGGTCTCATTGCCAATCAGGTTGCCGTTTAAATAGCAGGTCGCTCCGTCCCTGTCGTAGATGTTGAAAATCCCGTAGCTTGGGATTGAACTCAAAGAGAAATTCCTTCTATAAATCCTCACCCTCTTCTCGCCGAATGAATTCCTCGTAGCTATTGAGGGCCATGAAGAATCGTCGAAAGTCTGAAGATTCCAGTTTGCCGGAAGCGCGCAAAGTGAATTCAATGGATCGCATCCTGCCCCGCAATTCGTTTTCGTGTAGTATCTCCAGCTTGAGCCCCTTTGAATTGCAATATTTTCCCCGCTCATCACGTTGATGGCTGCATTCAGGCCGCAGCAAATGCATGTCCCTGAATTCGCAAAATAATCGTCGACGTCCTGAATAAGGGAAAAATTGTCATCTGAAAGCGCGTGCGTTGAAATGAGATTGTCGTTGTAGTTCACCAGTCCGACCCTGCTCCCCGTGCTTTTCAGGACGTCGTTGACGAATTTTATGTCAATGCATTTCGCGAGGCTCACCCTCTGCGTTGACGAGTCGTTTATGAGTGCGTCGCTGCATTCCCTTTGTGTACCGGCGGAACTGGATTCCATCTGCCAGTCCATGCTTCCGGAGTTGTCTGTAACGAGCACCACGTCTGCGATTGAACCTGAAATAGTCACGGTTTCAGTGGGAACGTCTGTTCCAAACCTAATGGGAACCGTCTTGTTTGAGAGTGTGGAGATGTTTGTGAGGAATGCGGTGATATTTACTTTCTGCTCTCCCTGGCTTGAGGAGGAGTATACTTTCTCATTCCCCATGTAGAAGAACACCGAATAGTTGCTTAGATAATGGAGGTAGATTTCGAGGTTTTTTGCTTCGCCTGGAAAATCGAAGCCGGAATAGAGGTTGATTATTCCGTTGATTCCCGGAAGGTAGGTGTACCTTGAAGATTCCTGCCCGGCAGGAACGATTGATTCGAGTATTGGGTACGTTGTGTTGTAATAAACAATTATGTAGCCTCCTCCAACATATCCCGTGCCGTTCGACGCATTGAAATAATATGTTATATTGTTGTAGCCCGACTGGAATAATATGTAATCGGGGATGTTGAATTTGTTTGAACTGAGATTAGTCTGAACTGTGGGAGTATAGTAACCGGCGTACTGGTTGTTTATATAGAGCGAGAAATTGTATTTGACGTCCAATTCCATCGATGCATTCGTCACGTCAATGTTGTCAGGGAGGTACATGGTTTTTGTGATGTTCCCGTCCCCTTCGTATCCGCCGAAATATACGTATGAAGCGGTCTGCTTCTTCATTGTGATGATATAGGCTCTCGCGCTCCATCCGATAGTCGGGGCTTCCCTTTCCACTCCGGAAATAATTCTTCTTTCGGGAACAATCAGTTTTTTGTATTCCCTGTCCCTCCTGAAAATGACGTCGGTATTTCCCTTAGTATCCCTCAGGGTTATCTCGAATCCGAAGTCCGGGGGAATGCTCGAGTTGAAATATTCCCTTGCAATCATTTCAGAGCAGTTCGTCCTGTTCATGCTCCAAAATTCGCCCATTGCTTCGAGTATGTTGTTCTCCATGTTTTCCAATTTGCAGTAGCAGGAAGTGTTGAAAACAGAGCAGTTGACCATTGCGGAAATATTTGAATAAGTGCTGTTTTGGAGTTCGATCAGCCTAACGGATTGCGGGATTGTAAGGAAATCGCGCGCAACCCCATAGCTCTGCTCGATGTGGTAGGAAGTCGAGCGTGTGAAGAATAGGAGCAGTACTCCAATAACTATCACAACGAGAACAGCAAACAGCGCGTCAAGCGTAATCGCAATTCCTTTCCTCATTCCACATCACTATCAAATTCGAAATTTATTTTCTATTTTTTATTCTTTACAATCCTTGGCACCCCGAAGAAAGTTATATGCCTCTGTTCTTTGATTAAACTTCGCACTTTTTGCAAAAGCAAAAAGGCGCGCTTTTTTCCTTCTGGAAAAAATGCGTCTTGGCACCCCGAAGAAAGTTTATTTCCAGACGCGTATTTCCACGAGCGTCGGCGATGCATTATATACTGCATATCTCCTTAATATTATTTCGTTTTCCCCGGTTCCTTTCTTTCCGATTTCAGCGCCCATCGAAGGTATGTCTATGTAAAAATCCCCCGGGATGTTGTATGAAGTCCTGATTGCGTTGTAGCCGCATGCAGTAGAATTTATCTGGAGGAGCTTGTCAACTTTTTCCTTTGAAATGATGTCTGTCCATTTGTCTCTGAAAATTCCCATAGTAACGTTCCTCATGAGCGATTCGTTGCACAAATCGAGAGATCCTGCCTGCCAGTCTCCAGGATAGCCTTCCGAAAGCAATGAATCCGAGACTGCCGATGCCCTCGAAAAAAGCAGCTCCTCATCGTTTGAGGAATATTCGGATATTCCCCATTTTATGAAAAAAAGCAGGGCAAGCGCTATGAAGAAAATTATCACTCCGGCGACCATGTCAAAAGTCCAATACTGACCACGCATACCTCTTCCTCCAGTAGGGCACGAGAACCAAAACCACTATCGTTGTGCATAATAATGTTGCTATCAGCGCAATAAATACTTTGCCCTTGTTTGATTCGAATTTTTTCTTGCTTTCATAGGCAGGAATGAGGTCTTCTGCGCTCTCAAGCGCAAGCCTGCTTCCCTCAGTATCGTTTTCTATGAAAAACTGCGTGAAAATGGCCATCTTCAAATCAATTATTCCTTTGTCTTCCTCGTCAAGAAAGCGCGATTTGTTCCGCAATATTTCTGACCTTTCAATAAGCCTCTCGCGCTGGATGATTGAATCGTCTTTCTTTTCGCACTTGTTCAATTTGCATTCGAATTCCTTTCCGCACTGCGAGTCTGAACAGCATTCAAACTTTATGCATTCCCCCTTTACGAATTTCCCGCATACGCACGGGGATTTTGCCGCAACAGAAGAAGAGTAGTTCGCGGAAAGTCCGTATATGTCAGTCACTTCAACGATGCATTCAAGCACATCCCCAGTTGAAACGTTCGCGCAAAAAACGCTTGAATAGCATTTCACTTCTCCTGCTTTTTTCCATATGAACCTCGAAGACGCTGAGCTGGCATTCTCGTCCATGATCGTGTAATTGCATTTGAATGTTTCGTTTTCGCTCATTCCTTCAATCCGCACTTCCGCCTTAGGGACCCTGTTGATTCCAATGCGCGCAAAAGCTTCGCTGAACGAATACAATCGTCCCAGATTGATGTCCATGAAGGCGAAACTGCTTCCTTCCCCGCACATCCCGCTAATCCCTTCAAACGAAATCTCCCTTCTTGATCCGTTGAAGTAGTTCACCTGCAGGGTTTTTTCATTTGAAATAAGGACTGTTTCATTAGTAACAGCGCAGGAATACGCCCTTGAGAATTTGTATTCGCTCTTCTTCATTGTCATGTTCCCGGTCATGTTCTCGAATTCGTAGAGTATCGCTTTGTCGTTTTTTGGAAGAGCGATGCAGAAATCCGCGCTGTCACCCGAAGAGAATATGGAATAATCGTTCACTTCGTCTTTCATCTCTTCCGAATAGAGGTTTTCCCCATTGCCTGTTCTGGCGAGGGATATGTTCCCATCTGAGAATCTTATCTCCAAAGTCCCGAACACCCCTTTGCCTTTGAGGTTGGCTTTGTCCCAATCCTGTTCGTATATTTTTTTTTCATAATTCACAAGGTCTATGAGAATCGCTTTTTTGTTTAGGGAGAATACGTTGATTTTTCCATTGTCCATAACGCAGGCGAGGGGGTGGTTTACGACTTCAAACTCAATCGGCAGAATCCCATTTTTATCATAAACATCAAAGAGGATGCTCTCGGAGATTGAAAAATCCTGCTTGTAGATTATGCAGTAAAGTTCATTATCCTCGTCTTTCACAAGCGTGGTTGAGTTTGCGCATGCAAGAGAATCGTTGTAGTGGCCTCTTACGTTCACTTCCCCTTCTCCCCTCAAAAGAATCCGTATTGACGGATAATCCGTGTAGTTGAAAATCCCTCCTTCAATCTTCTCAATGTAGTTCAATGAATGAAGGAAGGGCATGAATAGGAGCATGAGAAGCATTACCCACATTAGTTTTGGCGTCTTGTCAAAACTCCCCATAAAATCATTTTTCATTTTCTATCTCTCCCATAATCCTGCTATACAATGCTTCAGCACTATCTTCAAGAAGGTTGAAATATTCATCGCAGTTTTCGATTTTTCCTTTTAAAATCTCCCCTAGGACGCTCAGGCCCTTTTCCTTTGCGGAAATCCTTTCCTCCCTGAGCTTCCTCAACGATTCTATCTTTTTTTTCAGTTCCTCATCCTCATCAAACTCAAGCCCGAATTCCACTATGTGGTTTTCAAAAGAAGGAAGGGAAATGTCCGAAGCCTTCAAACCTTCCGCAAGAGTCCCCCTGAGCATGAATTTCACAATGCTCTTCCTTTGCTTCTCTTCATTTATTTTTTCCATCTCCTCTTTTATCCTTTCCTCTATCTGGAACAAGGATGCTTTCTTGAAAACGAGTTCCTTGAATATGAATGGCATTGTCTCGATTGGAAGGAATTCTGCCTTGAATTCCTTTCCATCTGTCTCGATGAGGAATATCCCCTTGTCTTCTGTTTCCTCCTTTCGCAGCTGGGTGAGCACTGTGCTTCCGGAAATGAGAAGCTTCTTTCCAGCGCATTCCTCTATTCTTTTTTTATGGAGGTGGCCGTTTACGTAAAGGTCAAAGCCCTCGGGCAGTTCATCGATTGAAAGGCATTTGTCAAGAGGCGCGAATTCCTGCAAGGTCTGGTGGAAGACGAAAATGGAGAAAACGTCTTGTGGCTTTGGCTTTGTCTGGATTATTGCCTGCATTGCGAGATCTTCAGGCACAGCGCCCAAGCCGAATACGAAAACTTTTTCCCCATCCGCTTCAAAAACTTCTCCTGAAGCATGGAGGAATTTGACGAATTCAGCGCTCTCAAGGAGCTGAACCGGGTTCACCTGCTCCCGGATCGACCTTCTCTCATGGTTGCCGTGTATTGCAATGACCGGAATGTTTTTGTTTTTGAGCATTTTGAACAAAGAAAACGCGCGCGAGAACACTTCCGGCTTGGGAATTCTCGTGTCGAATATGTCTCCGGGAATTATCACGAGTTCTGCCCTGTTCTCAATTGCCTTCAAAAAAGCGGACTGCGCCTGAGTGAAGCTCTCTTCGTAAAACCTCCCATAGCCCAGGTGCAGATCCGAGATTATCGCGATGCGCATGTTATTAATGAAATATAATATTATTTAAACGGAGGGGGTTATGGAATATTTTTCTCATTATTCCCGAATCCGAGTAATCGGCAAGTTTTAAAATATTTTAGGTGCAAATACACTCAAGAGGGTGAAATGATGGGAAGAAGTATGCGTATTGAAGATCTTGCAATGGACCAAGTTGATGCTGAAATTGCTAGGAATTTGGATGTGGCAAAAACAGTAAAAGAACAGGTGGGAAAAGGAAGCAAGTTACAACTTTCACCGCAAGATAGAAAAATTCTTCAAAGAGCGCGGGATAGTGAAGTGGATACTGCAATTGCAAGATTGATTGAAGGAACCGGAAGCGAGGAAGAAATGCAGGGCGCTCTAGATAGGTCTAGGAGAAGATTGGGAAGACAAGGCGATTTGCGAGTACAATTTGAACGCGCTCTTGCCGAAGAAATCGCTGCTGATATGGATTCACATGTTAAAAGAAAAAGAGGAAAAAAAGGAAAAGAAAAAGACTCAGATGGGCTTACGACTGCACAGAAAAGGCGATTTGTAAGACTAATGAAACAAATGCATCCCGGATTTACCTGGGCTGGGTTTATAAGAAGGGAGAGAATGAAACGAGAATCAGCACAAAGAGCTCAACCATCAAGAGGAATTAGCAAGGTTGATTCTCCTTCTGGAATTGGAATGATGGAATCTGCCTTGGGAGGAGCTAATGGAATGGAACCATACAACAAAAGAATAGACGCAGCTGAATTGAGGGAACTTAGGGCTTTTGCAAGACAGGGCCAATCCGCTCGCGCTGCAATGAGAACCACGGGAGCAAAAAGCGCTTCAAGTGCGTCGGCTCAAGGAGCATAGCGCTCAAGGAATTTGAGAGTTGCTTTTTCCGTTCATTATCTCCCACGCTTCAACGTAGCTTGCAATCATCTCAGCCGTACTCCATGCCTGAGCAACGCACCCTTTGGGAGCGTTTCCATCGCCATCAAAAATCTCTGAAATATGCCCGAGCCCTTCCCCGTTGAGATGGTTGAATATCGGTTCGTAAAGCTTTTTTATTTCTTCAAAAGAATCTGCCTTGAAGCGCGCGAGCGCAATAATATAATGGCCCAGAAGCCAGTTCCAAACCGTTCCCTGATGGTATGCTTCGTCCCTTTCAACGATTCCTCCCCCATACTTTCCCCTGTATCTCCAGTCATAATTCGGAAGAGTCCTTATTCCCATGGGAGTGTAAAGCTCCGCCTGGATTTTATTCAGGATTTTCAGGGCCCTTTCCTTTTCAAACAATGGAAAAGGAAGGGAGAGCGCGAACAGGGCATTCGGCCTGATTGACTCGTCCAATGGATCGAGAACGTCATAAACGTACTGCGTCTTTTCATTCCAGTATTTTGCAAAGCTTTCTTTCACTTTGATTGCAATTCTTTCGATTTCTTCAGCCTCCCTCATGTTTCCTGTTTCACCGATGAATCTCCCATAAATCCTCAATGCATTGTACCAAAGCGCGTTGATTTCAATCGGCTTTCCGTTCCTCGGAGTGATTTCCCTTGTCCCTATTTTCGCATCCATCCATGTGAGCTGGCTTCCGCAGGAAATGAGGAAATCTTCCTGCATTTTTATTCCAAAATCAGTTCCCTTCATGTAATTGTCTATAATTCCCCTCATGATTGGAAGCATTTCCATTATGAAATGGCCGGACATGTGCTTTTTGAAGAGCTTGTGCACTGCTATGAAAAGCCAGAGCGCCCCATCCACTGAATTGTACATTGGTTCGCCGCTTTCCTCGTCGAAGCAGTTCGGGAGGATCCCCCTCCTGCAGTGCTTTGCAAAAGTGCTTATTATGCTTTCAGCTTCAGCGTATCTTCCCAATGCTGTTGCAAGGCCGTTCACTGAAATCATCGTGTCCCTTCCCCAGTCCCCAAACCAGTGGTATCCTGCGATTATGCTTTTGCCGTTTCCTCTTTCAACAATGAAATCGTCTGCTGATTTCACAAGGATGTTGAGATGGGGGTCATGGGAGGCGCTTGAAATTTTGTTGAAGTGGGAAAGTATGTGCTCGATTCTCTTTTTCTCCCTTTTTTTCAGGAAATCATAGAATTCGTGATTGGTTGAAAAAAGCCTGCTGAATTCGCCCTCAAGCTGGGTATCAAAACCCCCAAAGCAGAGAAGATGAAACCTGCCCTGCCCGTTGAAAGTGAAAACTCCCGGGGAGAAATGGTTTTCCGTGTAATCAAGCCCCCTCTCCTTTTCCCTTTCGTAAACCATGTCGTAGTACCAGTTTTCCTTTTTCTCGAATTTTGCCCGCTCTGAACCGATTATCATACCTATTCCATTGCCGTCAACGACTTTCGCCTTGCTTTCATCCTCTTTTATTTCAAATTCCTTTTCTTCTTTAGTCCTGTAATGGAAATTCCTTGAATTCATGAGAACGGCAAGCTTGAGTTCTCCATCTTTTTCCAGATTATACTCAATCACAACTGCGTTCTTGTTCCGGATCATGAATACTGTTTTTTCAAGAACTGCATCTCCCACTTTGAAAGTGAAAGTAGGGAAAGGATGAAGGCTGAATTGCTCTAAATGCTTGTATCCTTCTGGAAAAACAGCATCAGGGTATTTGTTGGTTGACAGGCTTGTGCCATTGAGCGTTTCCTCAATTTTTGTCAAAAGAAGATGGCGCCTTACCGGAGGGGAGAGAGCAGCAACCAGAAGCCCATGGTAGCCTCTGGTGTTCTCTCCTATTATAGTTGAAGAGGCGTATCCGCCAAGCCCGTTCGTTACGATCCATTCCCTTTTGTTGTCGTAGCCGGGCCTTCCGTAATTCATAAACTATCCTCCCACATATTTGCATAAGGTCTAATAAAATATTTTTCCATTTCTATTTGCCCGCGTCACTATTTTATAAAGTGCATGTGACATCCTCCCGCCTTAAAAGGCGAGCGTTTTTCCCTATCGGGAAAAAGTTCCGCATTTCGCATCCGCGAAATCGCGGTGGTTTCCAGGTTCCTTATTCAATGACGGGATTTTGGTTCTCCCATCTTCTAAGGCGTTACTTCCCCCAGGCCCTGCGTTAGCTCCTAAACTGCCACTTGCTTTGCATGTGGCGCCACTTCCTTTGGGAAGTGGCTGTCTTTTGAGTATGACTAATGCAGCATTCTGGTCCCGATCCATGATTAATCCGCATTTTGGGCAGTTGTGTGTTCTTATATAAAGGCTTTTTGGGACGATTGTTTTGCACCTGCTGCATTCTTTTGTCGTGTTCATCGAATTTACTAATTCAACTTTGCAGCCAGCTTCTTCCGCTTTGCTGCAGAGTATGAATGCGAACATACTCCAACCTGCATCATTTATTCCTTTTCCGTGTCCTTTTATAATCATTTCCCTTGTTGCAAGCTTTTCAATTGCAATGAAAGAATAATTAGAAATAAGTGCATTTGAGGTTTTGTGAAGAAAATCCAGCCTCATGTTTTTTATCTTTTCATGAACGTTTGCAAGCTTAATTTTTGCTTTATTCCTGTTTCTGCTTTTCTTATTCTTTTTTGAAAATCTTCTTTGAAAGAATATCAGTTTTTGTTCATGCTTAATAAGAGGTTTTGGATTTGGGATGGTAAAACCATTTGAAAGTGTTGCAAAATTCATCAAGCCAAAATCCAGGCCTGTTTTTGGCCCATTGTTTTGCTGCGGAATTTTCTTTTGCACGTAAACGACAAACATTGCAAACCATTTTCCTGAAGGAGTTCTTTTTAGTGTGAGAGTTTTTATTGTTCCGTTGATTTCCCTATGTTTCTTAATTTTTATTTCCCCAAATGGAGATACTTCAAGCTTTTCTTCCAGTTTGAAGCCTGCCTGCGGATAATAGAGGCTTTTCATTCTGAAGAAATTCTTGAATCTTGGAAAACCTGTGTTTTTTCCCTGTTTTCTTTCCCTAACCATTTTCATAATTGCATTGTATAGCCTGTGGCAGACTGCCTGTGCGGTCTGGGAGAAAAGACCTGATTTTTTTGTTAGTTTTTGGAGTTCTGTTTTTTCAATGAACTTGCTTGTTTCATTGTAGTGATCTTTTTCTTTTTGAAGAAGGAAATTCCAAAGTTCTTTAGAAAGCCATAAGTGGTGGTTTAGAAGCTCTTCCTGTTTTTTTGTTGGATATAATCTGAAATTGTAGGTTTTAATTCTCTCCATGAAATTCTCCTCAGAAAAATTGGGAAAACAGAGTATATAAAGGAAGGGATAGAGTGGTTTTCCGGTCGAATTTTTCCGCTCGAAAAAGTGAAAGACAATATGTTAGGAGAAAACTGGGTGTTTGCATTTTTTCCAATGAAAAAAGCACAGGACTTGGTTAAGCAACTGTTGTTCCCTCTAACTCCCTTTGGTCCGAGGCGCTCTGGATTAAATGCCAACACTTTCGGTGTTGGTGTCGCTTGCACGGCAAGCGACTATCTGTTCCGTTAAAATTCGGTTCGGGAAATAGATGCAAGATTTAGAACACCTAGCAATCGCCCAAGAACTAACCTTTTAAATTTGTTTCGGTTCAAATATATCTCTTGAGGCAGGGAATTTTTCATGAACGATTCTGAAAAAATGATCAGACAGACGGTTGAAGAAGGAGGGCTATACTGCATACTGTTCTTTGACATGAGCGGAAAAGAGAAGGAGGGGATTTCGAATCTTCTCGTGGAATTCGTCGCAAGGATAAACAAGGAGCCCGGAGTGGTCTTTTCAGTCGGGGAGATAGACGAACCCGTTGAATACGGCGATGAATTCATAACCTCCGCGGAAGTGAAGGTCCTGACGAAGAGTTTCGCAACTCTCGTGAATTTGTGCATGCAGTTCAGCCCTTTTGGAGTGGAGATAATGCAACCTGAAACCATAAAACTCGAGATGGGGGAAGCGCAGAATCTTTTGCTCTATGTTTCACAAACTGGGTACAATTTCTCAAAATACATCGTCGAGAAGGTCCTTTCCCCTGATGAAAGAGAAGTATTGATGAAGAAATTCAAAGTGAGGGAGGAGATGGGGAAGAAATTAAGGGAAAAAGACGGAAAAAAAGATAGTGGTGAAAAAAGTGAGGCTGATAACCCACACTGATTTTGACGGAATCGCATGCGCGGTGCTCATTTCCGAGAGCGAAAGCATTGATTCGATTGAATTCACGGATCCGACATTCATAAAGAAAAGGAGAATCACGGATCAGGATGTGATATGCGACCTGCCTTACAAGAAGGGCTGCGCGCTCTGGTTCGACCACCACATCTCCAACAGGATTGAAACCCCCTTTCAGGGGAGTTTCAAAATTGCCCCAAGCTGTGCAAGGGTTGTTTACGAATTCTACGAGAACGATTATCTTGACAAATACAAGGATCTCCTTTATTGGGCGGACAGGATTGACGGCGGTTTGCTCTCCCTCGAAGAAATAATGAACCCAAAAGACTACTACCTCCTTTCAATCACTCTGGATACGGACGAGAAGAAAAAGGATGATGACAAGTACAGGCTCCTCCTGATTGATTTGCTGAGAAAAAAGGAGTTCAGGGAAGTAATGGAAAACAAGGAAGTGGTGAGAAGGAGTGCTGAGAAATTGCAGGAAGTTGAGAAATTCAAGCAAGGCGCATTGAAGCAGTCGAAAATAATCGGGAAAATCGCAGTCGTGGACATAAGGAGCGTGGAGCTTCCGAAAACGAACAATTACGTTCTCTACACGCTCTTTCCGGAAGTGGAATTCTCCCTCAAAATATTTTCCACCAAAGAAGGCACGAGGCTCAGCCTAGCGAGGAACATATTCGTGGAGAAGAAGACAAGCATAAACATCGGCGCGCTCATGAAAAAATACGGAGGGGGCGGGCATGAGAATGTTGGCGGAACCACTTTGAAAAACGAAGCGGAGAGGAAAATCGGGGAGATAATAGCGGAAGTGAATAAGGCGTGATTTTTGCTTTTTTTCCTTAGAGCAAAAAAGGTTATGGAAATAAAGAATGGAAAATATGAAAATAATTTTCTATTTTAGAGAGACTTCACCCGTAAAGCCTCTTCATGAAGTCTTCCAGAACGGCCCTGTAGTTTATGTACGCATCGTATGGGGATTTGTAGGGTGAGAAATAGCTGTGGACTTCAAAATCGTCCCTGTCCTCCTTGTTGCAGATGTAATAGAGGTGGTCGCTGGACTGGAGCATCCTCCATATGTGCGCAAGATTTTTCCTCTGCGCCTGCTTTCCTACGCTTTGGAGAATCTTGAAGCAGTCAAGCTGCATCTCGTTTCCAAGCCATGCGCTCGTGTCCCTGTCCGTATCAGCCCAGCTTATCGGCTCAGGAAAGCTCGCAACTCCCCTTACATTGGAATTTGCCAATTCCGAAGGAAGAACGAATCTTCCATTGCCAATGCGCGAGACTGCGTCCGGAAGCCTGTTCAGGAAATCGAATACCCCTGTATCCGCCCACTGGTGCTCTCCAAAGGTTTCATAATCCATGAACAGGTTTACGGTCTCTCCGTGGCATGCTCCGATTTTCTGCGCGTATTTCTCGGGAGTCAGGGGATATTCTGCCCACCTCTTGTCCGAGAACCTGTATGCGATGTCGTCGCTCAATCCAAAATTCCTCATGAGTATTTTAAGTTTCCCGTTGGGATGCACGTAAACGTAGTTGGGATCGTACTTTATCCCTTCGGTGATTATCCCGCTGTAGCCCATGTTCTCAACGATTGAACCTATCTCATCGGAATAGAGGGCTTCCGTGTTCCTGAAAATCTTCGGCTTCTGGCCGAACAGGGTCCTGATCAGTTTTGCGTGCATGTCCACCTGCTCGAAGAATTCGCTCCTGTCGTTATAGAGGGAGGAGAGGGAGTGGTAGTAGGTTTCGCTCATGAATTCAACGTTTCCTGTTTTTGCGAGCTCCTTGAAGCTTTCAATGATCCCTGGTTCGTGCATCTGCGCCTGCTCAAGGAAAATCCCTGTGATTGAGAATGCACATTTGAAATTGTATTTTTTTATCATCTCAAGAAGCAGGGAGTTTGCGGGATAGTAGCATTTCTTCGCGACTTTCTGAAGAACGCTGACTGTGTGCTCCATGTCGAAATATTCCTTGTAGGGAGAATCCGGATGGTTCTGCAACAGGGAAAAATGCTTCAGCCTTATTGGCTGATGAACCTGGAAGTAAAAGCATATGTTCGGCATTTCAATCCTCCATCACCCATCCATCAAGAACGACATTTGCAAATCCATTGCGCCAAATTCACGCCTTCAAAAACACAAAACTATTGCCTATTCAGACGCGCGAAGCCCAAACAATTTTTATTCCTGACTTCGCCATTTTCGCAATACAATGCGCATTTCAGACGCGCGAACGCATAAACCCGCATGCGCGTTCATGTTGTGCGCACACGTTAGGCAGCGGATATGGGTTTGTTTTTGCTGATTCATTGCGCGGATTTGCGCTTGCTTATGCGCGTGGTTATTTCTCGGTTTCGTGCGCGTCGGAATGAACGCTTGCAGGAATATTTGTCCCAACATTTATTTAAAAGTATATATGGAAATTTTATAAATTTCGTATCAAATTCCTCGTGAGTTTCATGGTTTCCTCTGCCTGATCGAACCAGTAATCCGAGCCCCAGTACACGTAGCAGCTCGTTTCGGAAGTGAGAAGCGCGCTGTAGGCGCGCTTGTATTTGTCAGAATCCTTGTTTTTTGCCAAATGGACTTTTTCGCTCAATTCGTGCAGCTCTTTCACGACTTTGAGCCTCCTGTCCCCCTGAAGCCACTGCTGGTGCCCGCCCATCCATGAGCCGCCTTCTTTTTTTATCTCGACTTCGCTGAAGCTTGCAGTTTCATACTCCTCTTTTCTCTCCTTCAATTCCCTCTCAAGATATTCGCTGACGAGCATGCTCTCATACTCCTTGCTCCTGAATTCCCTGAAAAAAGCATCAAAAGTGGAGGGGAAGAATTCATTCATCATCACGTTTCCATTTTCACCGTCTCCTGTTGGGACGAGCAATGGAGCGGATACGCTTTTGGGTTTGTACTCCTTTGAAACCCACATCATCTTGTCCCTTATTCCCTGCGCTCCGCAGCCCGCCTGCTGGTCAATGTCAGGCTCGCGCACAATTGCAATTATTCTTGTCTCCTCACCTTTTTCGTTTTTCGCAACAAGAACATGCGGCTCATTGATTACCTGGAATCTTGTCATCTCGCCTTTTCTTGGCATTATGGGGACCAAACTCAGATTGTTCACTGCTGGAAGAATGAGCCATTTGTAGCCGTGCTTTTTGATTTCCTCGATAAGATAATAGAGGTCGGGTTCGCCTGGAATTCCCATCTCCGGGAGCCAGAATCCCTTCACTCTTTTCAGCGCATCAGCTCCGAATAACTCCTTGAACCTGTCCCTCCACAATTGGATCTGCGCTCCCCAATCCGCTTTTGGGGTTGCGGGAAAATATGGATGGTGGTAGCCGGTTCCAGCCCATTCAATGTTGTTTGGGTATTCGTCGAAAGCTTCTTTGTACAATCTAAGGAAATTGCCAATCTTGTCCTCCACTCCTTCCCTGTCCATGAAAACGGTTTCAGAATCCAATGTTCCATCCAGACTCAGTTTTTCAAGGCTCTCAAGAAGGCTCCCTGAGAAATCAAGCATAACTTTTGGGTTGTATTTTGCCAGTTTTTTCACATAAATCGCTGGATTCGTGTATGCGCGCGCCATCTTCTTCGCGTCATACATGCCCTCCTTCAGCATCTTCTCAAGATTACCCATGAGCTTTCCTTCGAACCAAACCATGGGCTGGTGCATATGGAGCCATGGAACGTATACTGCTTTGATTGCCATCAAAAAGAATTCTTTCTAATAAAATATAAATGTTTGTTTGCAAATTCTTTTGGAAAAAGGGGTATTTTGCGCCTTTTTATAAATGTGCGCAATGAAAAAGTAAGCAGGGGTTGCCGCTGACTTTTTCAGCATTTGAGAAAATCATCGAGCGTTCCAAGAATGGAATGCGAGAGCTGTTGACGCAAGTCAACAAAAAACATAAGAAAATTTTTCTCAAATACAATAATAATTGTTGAATGGAGATCTGGCGCGAAGAAAAAATATATTTATTAAAAAGAGCGTTTGGATCGAGAAAAGAGTGAAGGTGCTTTTGATGGTTTCAATATCCGTGATTATTCCCGCGCATGATGAAGAAGAGAATATTGGGCATGCTTTGAAGGCTTATCTTAACGGGTCTGTTCTTCCCGACGAGCTGATTGTTGTCAATGACGGTTCCACGGATAAGACTCAGGCGATTGTGGAGAGAATCTTGGGGCAGGAGAAGAATGGAAAAGCGATAAAGCTGATTGATTTCAAGGAAGGCCACAGTGCTGCGTTTTCACGGAACAGGGGCGCTGAGAACGCCAAATCCGAAATAATCGTTTTCACGGACGCGGACGTGTATCCCGAGAAGAACTTTATTGAAAAGATTGGAATTGAAATCGATAAAAGCGAAAAGGAAAAAGGGGAATTCATATGCGCGGGATATTACTGGAACCTTGAGAAGCCAAAAACACTTGTCGAGAGGGTGTATGCTGCGCGCTATGCATATATCTTCAAAACAAAGGCAAGAAAGGAGCCGGATTTCACTGGAATGCCCTATATATGGAAAAGGGAGAAGTTCCTTGAGATTGGCAAATTCAATGAGAATATTTTCTATTATGAGGATGCGGAAATAAAGGAGAGGCTTGAGAAGAAGAATTGGAAGATGGAGAAGATTGAAGCTTACATTTATTCACGCAATCCTGCAACATTTTCTGAATTGATCAGGCAGGGGAGCTACATGGGAAAGGGAGTTGCAAGCAATGCCGGGAAAATCCTCAGGAGGAACTGGGCGGATCTGCTTTACCCGCTTTCGCCCCCGTTCTGGTTGGTTTTCTTTTTTTCAATAATAGCTTCCTTCTTTTTCAATCCGCTTGCAATTTTTGTTTTTATTTTGCTCGCCATCATCCTCTTGGAGCTGCTGCGTCATATTCTTTATTCGAAAATGATTTTTGAGAGTTTCTTATGGGTTTTCATATTCTCCCCCATAAGGGGATTTTATGTTATTGTTTCTTTTCTGAAAAATCTTGCAAAGGAACGCGTTTAGAAAAAAACAAATGATTCACAGTGCGCGGAAGCGGCGTTGTGCGCTGTTTGTGCGCGCGATATGCGCAAATGCGCATGAATATGTTTCGTCTGGAACAAAACAAATACTGTATAGGTGCCCTGGATGTTTGAGATAAATAATTCAAATGATTTGAAGAACATTCCCGCGGATGAAAAGGAGATATTCATCAAGATGAAGCCCTCATTGAGGACTTTCATCACTATTTTAAAGCATGGCAGTGCGGAGAGAATTTTCATTTCAAAATCCCTGAAGAAATACATAAGCAAAAGAATATTGAAAGCGCTCGGGAAAACAGGAGTTGTATTGAGAATAAGGAATGCAAAACGCGGAAGGAAGAGAGGGATAAAAGGGAAAGTGCTTAAGGATGTTTTGAGGGGGAGCGCGAAGGAGAAATCAATAAAGCATGGAATTCCGTTGAGAACCGTGTATTACTTGAGAAAAATGAGGACAAAGTCCGCTCATGGCGGACAAACAGGGACTATGTCCGCATTTGAGACAGAGCAACCACAATTGAAATTCTCAAATACAAAGAATAAATAGGAAAAGAAAACTGTGTATCACTTAGGAAATAAGAAAAATATAAAGGAAAAGAAAAAGATGGGGCTATTTCTTTTTTGTTTCCAGAAGCCTGAATTCCCCCATCACTCTTTTTATCTCCTCGCTGTTCTTCTCGCTCGTCTCGCACATTGGAAGTCTGTAGCCTTTCCTTATTTTTCCCATCAAAAAAAGCATCTCTTTCGCAGGGATGGGATTCGTGTCTATGAAAAGCGTTTTGAAAAAAGGATCGAGCGTTTTGCCCTCTTTTTCCATTTGTTCCCATTTTCCTTCAAGCCCCAAATCAATGAAATCCTTCATCCTTTTTGGAATCACGTTGGAAGCCACGGAAATGACGCCCGAACCCTTATAATTCTTCATCAATTCGTAAGTCTTGTTGTCGTCTCCGGATAGGATTGCTATTCCGGGGCAAAGCTCCCTTGTTTTCCTGAATATCTCCGAATTTCCGGTAGCCTCTTTCACTGCAACTATGTTCGAGTATTCCTTTGCCAATCGCGCTATTGTTTCAGGCTCAACAAGTTTCCCAGTCCTTCCCGGAATGTTGTAGATGACCATTGGAATGTCCGCTTTTTCCGCGATTGTCCCGAAGTGCCTGAAGAATCCTTCCTGGCTGGGCTTGTTGTAATAGGGTGCAACCTGAAGGGTTGCGTGAGCCCCTGCATCCATTGCATGGCGGGTCATCTCCACTGCCTCCCATGTGCAGTTCGAGCCGGTTCCAGCAATTACGGGGGTTTTTGATTTTTCTATTGTTACTTCAATCACTTTGTTGTGCTCTTCATGGGAGAGCGTTGGGGATTCCCCTGTTGTTCCGCAGGGAACAATCCCTACTTTCGCTTCATTCTGCATCTGAATCAGCCCTTCATAGGCATCCCAATCCACAAGGGGATTCAATCCGTTTCCCTTAAAGGGAGTCACAATCGCAGTATACACTCCTTTGAATTCCATTAATTTCACCTCATTTAATTTTATTGCATGATGGATTAAAAAGATTTCGTTTTTTCGTAAAAAAATAATAAATTTTTAATTTTTTCGTAAATATTTTTGCGAAAAAGAAAAATTTGGGAGGGTTTAATGCCATCCTGTTTTGGAGAATTTTGAAAATTCAGCTACCCTCTTCTCTTCATGGGGCTTGTGCCCTCAGAAATACCTCGTGTCATCACAAAAGAATCTGCACAGTTAAGTTTTATAATATTTAAGCAAGTATAATAGGTTGCAAACAATCTGCTCCTGTCGTCTAGACCGGTCAAGGATACGGCCCTCTCGAGGCCGGGACCCGGGTAGCCTCTTTCTTTTCTTTTGCATTTTATCAAAAAGAAAAGAAAGACCCTAGGGAAGAAAGAAAAGAAAACGAATCCCTTAAATTTGAAAAGAACGAGGTTCGGGAATTCAAAAGTTGTGAGGCAGAATCTGCCTTTCAACGGAGTCTCCCGGCAGGAGCATTTTTCCGCTAATAGTTTGAAACATATTTTGCGAATGTATCCATGGATACATTTTTCGTCATAAATTCTCTGAAATTTATGTTGAATTTTTTTCATTTTTTTCTCTGCTTTTTTATAAACGAGATTTTTCCAAAGATTTTTGGAATTGTAAAACATGACCGTTGCAGTGGTCATAATATTGTAAAACATGACCGTTATAATGGTCATTTATAAAAAATTAAGCTTCTTTTCCATGTAGGCAATCAAAGGAAACTACTTTTTTTGCGCAAGCGCGATCCCCGAGACAATTATTAGGGCGCCAAGAAGAAGAAGCGAGTTTATTGCTTCCCCAAGATAGAGGTGGGAAAACAACACTCCCCACAGAGGGACGAGAAATACAAAAACGCTCACTCTTGAAGCCTCCATTTTTCCCAAAGCATGGTACCAGATTATTCCATTGAGCGCAGTTGCGATTATTCCAAGGAACAAAACAATGCCTGCAGTCTTAAGAGAAAGGTTCGAATCCAGATGGGAAATGTTGGAAAAAGGAAGAAGGAATATGCTTGCGAACAGCAGCCCTATTGCGAGGGTTTCAGTTGGATCGTGTTCCTTCATCCCCCTCCCAAGGAATGTGAACAATCCCCACAATATTGAAGCAACAAAAGTCATCCCATATCCAATTAATTCCCCTCCCAGCTGCGCATTAGAAATCACGAAAACTCCAAGAAAACCAAGGAATATTCCGATCATCTGGTATTTTGAGATCCTCTCTTTCAGGAATATGAGGGAGAGTATTGCAACGTGGATGGGGGAGATATTCCCTATGAGGGTGTTTGCGCTCGCGGGAATCTTTTCAAGTGCAATCAAAAGCATGATCTGGTAGATCCCATAACCGATAATCCCCAAAGCACCTGCTTTCAGGATGAATCCAAAATTTTCCTTTTTGGCATACTTTGCAATATTTTGAATTAATATCGGTGACAGGATAACAAAACCAAGGAGCGCGCGAAGAAAGGCAAGCTGATAGGGGGATATTTCCCCAAGAATGGATTTCGCCAATGGGTGCACTGCACCCCAAGTTATTGAAACGAAAAATAAAAGCAGATAAAGTTTTTTATCATTCATGAAAATCCTTGTAAGCGCAAATAAATAAATCTTTATGGCTTATTAGATGTATTCAGTTGAAAATGGTGAAAGAATGAGATTATTTCCTTATTGCGCTGCGTGCATGATGAAGAGGGGATATTCCACAATAACGATGGCAACCAAAAACAGAAAGAAGCAGATAAAAGCCCTGAGGGCGCTCATGGCGCTTACTTCAAGACAGTTCAATGAAAAAGGAAATCCCTCGGACATTGGCACGGACCAGTCCAAAATAATCTCAAAAGCATTGGGAATCCGCGATCCTTTCAAGAAGATAAAGATGCGGGCAATAAGAAGGGCGAAAAAAACCCTTCCCTATTTCAGGAAGAAAATCCCAAAAAATGAAAATGCCCGCTGGCGCTTCCTTTTCCTCCTTTCCATATGCGCGAATAAAATCGAGCTTTCCGCGCCCCATGTGCAAGTTGACATAACGAAGCTTGAGCACGAAGTGGAGGAATGCATGAAGCATGGATTCGGCATAAACGATTCCTTGAGAATAATTTCCAGAATAAAAAAAGCAAAGGAGATACTGTTCATATGCGACAACGCGGGCGAAGCCCCTTTTGATTTGCTGCTCATTGAAGAATTGGAGAAACATGCAAAAGTATACGTTGGAGTGAGCAATTCCCCTGTTGATGATGACATCACTTTTTCAGAAGCGGAAGAAGCAGGCTTGGGGAAAAAGAATCTTATTGGAAAAGGGGATGGATTCGGGATAATGAAGCGCTACGCGACAAGGGAGATTTGGAAGAAGCTCCACGAAGCGGATTTGATAATCGCAAAAGGAATGGCCAATTATGAAACGCTCACAGAGCATGGATTTTTGAAAGGAAAGCGCGCGCTCCTCTTCAAAGTGAAATGCCCTTCGGTTGCAAAGAACTGCCGTGCGAAAATGGGGGAGAATGTGGCTATGCTTGTTTGATGCTGTTGTTTAGCTTCAGACGAATAAAACAAATGTGCTTTTATGCGAATCCTGCGCACAGTTTGCGCATTTTCACCATGAATGCTCAGTACTCATCGATTGTTTTCGTTTTTTTGCGGTAGCGAAACATGTATCTCGCATGTATTCGGGGTCTTTCCATGAAATGGCATACTTATAGTACTCCTTAAAAGTCTTGCAAGTCCGGAACTTACAATGCCAACAAAGTTAACCTTGTTGGCTAGATATTTCATCCCCGACTTTTAAGGGGAAAAATGTCGTCTTAGGTAGCTGCTTGCAAAGCAAGCAGTGTCACTTGCTTCCAGCAAGTGGCATTTTATCAGGACATTTTTGGTCCGATATATTTTCGTCTAAATCCGCTGCTCTGCGTTCGCGCTTGCCAATTCTTCAGCAACCCATCCCTATATAAAATTTTTTGTTGTATATAATTTTCATGAGGGGCATTATGCAAATAATTCATATGGAAAATAGATTCTTATGCAAAGCTTTACTATTCTCTATTCTTTTGAGTGTTTTTATTCTCCCATCATTGCTTCATGCTTCAGAGGATTCCGGAGCTTCTTCTTCAGCTTCTGGAGTTACGCAGGCAGATGCACCTTCGCAGGAAATTGTTTCCCAGGATGATTCGCAAACCGACACAACTCAGACGCAGGAAGATTCAAGTGGGAGTGCTGATTCAGTTGATCCGCAAACTGCGGGGGATTCTTCAGATTCA
>Ga0315294_10000147_pt1 | contig 73432 bp, 60 predicted proteins | sample YL17G13_40_MG_FD_203626 | JGI IMG/M metagenome (GOLD analysis project Ga0315294, IMG submission 203626) | Sediment microbial communities from Yellowstone Lake, YNP, Wyoming, USA - YL17G13_40 | ecosystem: Environmental > Aquatic > Freshwater > Lake > Sediment | place: USA: Wyoming | collected... | reverse complement strand
CCGCGGGCCGGTGGCTGATCTCGAAGTTCTGGCAGAACGCACACCGGAGGTTGCACCCCCCGAAGAAGACGGTCCCGGACCCCCCGGAGCCGCTGATGCAGGCCTCCTCTCCCCGGTGCGGGTGGAAACTCGCGATCCGGGCGAGACGTCCCCCGAGGCAGGTCCCCGTCCCGGTGCCGGCCCGGGCCGCCCCGCATTTCCGGGGGCAGACCCGGCAGTGGTCGAGCAGGCGAAGCGCCTCCCCGGCCCGGGGAGCCAGCTCGCCGGCGTCGTGGCAGTCGAGGTAGGAGCTCAGGGCGCGGCGGCGAAGTCGAGAAGCGGCTGAAGGCCCTGGAGCGGGCCGGAGTGGGCGAACGCGATCGCCTTGACCTGAAGGGGCTTGAGCTTCGCCGCCAGCGCCTTCAGCGACGCGTGGTTCTGAGCGAGATCCTCCGAGAATATCCACTTCGCCCCCGCCATCTTCCCCGTCCTCAGCGCGTCCGCGGAATCCCCCAGCAGGAGTGCCCCCTTCACCAGGAACGCCGCGCTCCCGGGCGTGTGCCCGGGCACCGCGAAGACCCGGAACACGGCCTTCCCTATCCGCACGGTTTCACCGTCCCGCAACACCCGCGCTATCTTGACCCCCGTCGGCTTCACCCCCACGAACCGGCCCAGCGGGCTCCGGGATCCTGCCCGGCCCTCGGCCAGCGCCACGTCGGGCTCGAGCACGGCCACCGCGCCTCTAGGGAACGCCGCGGCCCCGGCCGCGTGGTCGCTGTGCCCGTGCGTGAGCAGGATCGCGGCCACGGCCTCCGCCCCCAGGTGCCGCCGCGCCAGCTCGGCCAGGATCGGCTTCGCCGCCGGGTAGATCCCGGCATCCACGAGCACGACCTTGCCCGGGCCCGCATCAACGATGTACGACGCCACGAAGCTCTCCTTCACGGTCCGGACCCCGGGAACCACCTCGAGCTCGTCCTGGATCCTGACCGTCCGGGCAAAGGAGACGTAGATAGCCACGACGGGCACGGCCACGGTCAGGGCGATGACTCCCGCGACCCCGATCGCAATGAGCGTGAGCTTTCTCATTCCTGCCTCCTTATTGGAGCCGGAGCGTCAACAGCTCGAAGGGCGCGAGGTCGACCTTGAGAATGGGCTGGTCTTCGAGCCCCGTGTCCGTGGCCGTGACCGCGACCTTGTCCTTTTCCGCGTCCTGGCCCTTTTCCTCGTCCTTGCCCTCTTCCTTGGGCTTCTTCTTCACCTTGATCTTGCTCTTCAGCGAGTCCAGGATCTGGCCCGACGCCGCGTTCGTAACCTGGCCATCCCACGACAGCACGATTGCGGCCTCTTTCTTGGGCAGGTACGACGTGTTCACGACCGCCAGGTACGCCCCTTTGGTTTCCGGCCAGATCACGCGGACGACGACCTCGGGGTCCGGGGACCATTCCCACATCCGCTGGGACTTCTCCGCGGGAAGCGCCAGGTATGCCGCGTAGAACCGGCGCGCGTACTCGGGAAACGAGCTCGTGAACGTGTTCGACGCCAGGATGCCCAGCCAGATGGGGTCCCCGTTGGCGACCGCCAGGGCCTCGGTCATCATGCAGTACGGCCCCGCCCGGTCGATGTCGGCCACGATCCCGCCCAGCGTCCCCGCGTCCAGCCCCGCGTTGGGGCAGAACCACCGCACCGCCGCCAGCCCGTCCGGCCCCCGGAACGCGTCGAACGCCGTGGACGACATCGCCGTGTACATGCGGCTCACCGGGTACGTGAACAGCACGCCCTTCGTGTCCCAGTACTTCCCGGGGTCGGCCGGCGGCGTCGCGTCGTGCCAGTCCCAGTTCCCCCGGTTGCCCGGGAACGCCTGGATCGCCTTGAGGTGCATCTCGTCGCCCACGACCCGTCGCAGCGCGATCGCCTCGCCCCATTCGCCCGAAGGCCCCTGCAGGTTCCCCTGGAAGTCCGCGGGCACGTCCGTGACGACCAGTCTTTTCCGTTCCGATAACCCGGGCCCCGCGTCGTCACCCCACGGCGTCACGAACAGCTCGGCCTTCGAGTACCCCCGCCGGAGGTCGTCCCTCAGCCCGATCAGGAACTCAGACCTCTTCCCCAGGTACCACGCCTCGTACCGGCCCCGCAGGTCCGCGTCCTTGGCGAAATCCGCCCGCGGCGGCGGCCAGTTCCCGTTCGCGTCCGCCGCGAACCGGGCGATGGCGGCGTCCGTGTAGCTGACCGGCCACGCCCCCGTCCGCGTCCGGAGCCAAACCCCGGCGATCCGGAACTGGTCCCGGAACCGGACCACGGTGCGTTCCAGCACGAGTTTGGCGTCCTCGACGCTCTGGGGGTCGGTCACGTCCACGTGCCCGGCCTCCCCTCCGGCCACGTTCGTGTACGGCACGTTCTCGCGCCCCAAAGGCCGGCACTTGACGGTCCGGTTGAGCGCGAGACTGCCCGCATATTCGAGGTACGGCACCGCCGTCAGCCCCTGGCTGTCGAACACCTGGAGCATCTTCTCCCACCGCATGGGGTCCCGCGGCGGCGCGTACCATTCGTCGTCCCCGGCGTCCCACCCCTGGTTGCGGTTGGCCGTGAGCAGGTCCGGCGCGATCGCGTTCATCCCCAGGAACCTGGCCTGCCGGGCGCGGAACTCGAAGAACGCGTCCATGTTGTCCATCCCGGTCTCGCCCTCGCCGTCCCCTTCCGTGATCGCGGCCGACCAGGCCTCGCGCGCGAACACGAGCCGGTGCGGGACGCCCTGGGGCAGGTTCGGCTCCAGGACGTACGCCCCGGGGTCCGGCACCTCGAACAGCCGGATCCGGGCCACCGCCGCTCCCGCCGACACGGGATCGTCGCGCAGGGCGGGCGCCAGGATCGCGACCCAGAACCCGTCCGCGGGCCGGAGCGGCCGCCGCATGGGCGACTTCGTCAGCACCAGGTCCGCGGTCCGATCGTGCAGGAAGAAGAACAGCTTCTGCGTCAGGTACTTGCGGGAGTGCGGGATCTTGTAGATCGCCTCGATCCGGCTGTCCACGGGCCCCCAGAGCCGGTCGCCCAGGGCCCCCGCCGTCGCCACCCCCCGCATCATGTCGCACCCGCGGTTCACGACGATCGTCGTCCGCGGCCGGTCGTCCGGCAGGTCGATCGCGAGCACGTACGCCCCCCGCGCCTGCAGTCCCTTTCCTTCTCCTATCTTCCACGCCATCCACCGCGGCCCGCTCCCGGGCGATATCACCCGGCATTCCCTTCCGAGTATCGTTCCTGTTCCTGATATCTCCTGTCCCGATTCCCTGAACGGATGCTTATCTCTTGCACTTCCGCACACCACCTCGTCCACCAGTCCCAGTTGCCCAAACGGCTCCCCCACCTCCGCCATCTGCCTGGTTCCTTCGACAGTGACGGTGGCGGACTGAATAGTCACGGCCCTGGCGGGCTGCACCAGGCAAGCGCAAACGATCAAGCTGGTGATCATGTCTGAATCCTAGTATGGCATGCTCTGAAGGCAGGGGTGCCAGTGGCCGAACTCGTTAGAGCGAGCCGCACAGGCGGCGTCAGTGGACTTCTGGTCAGCAAGTCCTGCCGCGTCCGCCCGTGCTCTTGCACGGCGGACGCATGGCTGCAAAGGGATCGTGATGATGTCGCTTTGGTAGAAGCCGCACTAGGCGAGCGGGTAACGAGGAGGCCACTGGCAGGACCCCTGCCGATCCGGCTATACTCCGGCTGTCATGTCCGATACGCCCGAAGTCCCCATCCGCATCTCCTGCACCTCAGGCGTAGCCCGCGTCATCGTCAAGACCATCTCGCTGGACAAGGACAGCAAGGCGCCGGTCATGATCCTCACCGACGCCAACGAGTTGATGTATCTCCCCATCTGGATCGGCAAGTTCGAAGCCGACGCGATCCTCGCGGCTATGGAAGGCAACGTCAATCCCCGCCCCATGACTTATGACTTGTTCCGTTCCGCTCTTGATGCCTTCTCCGCCATCGTCCTCAAAGCCACGATTACCGAGCTCAAGGAGACTACTTATTACGCCCGCTTGCTCCTCTCCCGCGACGGCAAGGAGATCGACCTTGACTCCCGCCCCTCCGACGCCATCGCCATGGCCCTCCGCTTCAATGCCCCGATCTTCGTCGCCGAATCCGTTCTCCAGTCCGCCTCCATCCCCGACAAGGTCAAGTGCCTTAGCCTCCACCCCGATGGCCAGGTGATCCTGGGCTGACCGTCAGGCCGTCAGTACTGCCGTTCCAGGGCCTGGCGCCGAACGTCTGGCGAGTCCCTGGAGCCGGTCGAGGGCGAGCTCGCCGAGCTGAGCCACCCGCTAGCCGGCGGACCCCGTCCGCCCGGCTTCCCTGAGCCGCACGGCCAGGCACCCGCCCCGGCAGATGCCGAATCCAAAGTGGTCGCAGGCCAGGCACGCGTGCGGCAGGACCTCGCGCCTGGTCTCCTCGAGGAAGCTCCTGAAGTGATCCTTCGCCTCGATCACGCCGGGGAAATCCCCGAGCTGCGCCCTCCTGACGTTCGCGAGCGGGAAGCAGTTCCAGCACTCGAGCCGGGGCGAGAAGTCCAGGATGGTCTCGCACTTGAACCTGGCCATGGACCCAGCCAGGTGAAGCCGCCTGAGCTGGTCGGGAGAGAACATGCAGGCCCGGAACCCGCAGTCGAATCCCACCCGGAGGCCGCTCCGGGCGGCGTGCTCGGCGAGCGCGACGATGGGCTCCGCCAGCGCGGGGTAGTCCGCGGGTTCCACCGAGGCATGGGCCTGCTCCCCCACGGCGGGATGCGCGATGCTGAGCCGGATCGACGGATGCAGGCCGTGGGTCACGGCGAGATCGACGAGGTGGGAAGCGTCGAACCCAACGTGCCAGATGTTGAACCCCAGGGCCGCCCGCGAGCCGAGCTTCCCCAGCGACCCGGTCAGGGTTCCCCACGCCGCGGGGGAATACGCCGTCCGCTCGTTCACGTTGACGAGGACGCGGACGCGATCCGGGGGAGTCGCGGCCAGCCGGTCGAGGGCTTCGCCCGGGATCAGGCCGTTCGAGAAGACCTGGACCATGAAGTCCCGTCTCAATGCGTACCTCAGGATCTCGGCGAACAACTCGTGCAGGGTGGGCTCTCCCCCGATCAGCCCGCACTCCCTGATCCCGGACCGCGCGAGGACGTCCAGGAACCGCTCCACGGCGTCGAACGCGGCGGATTCCGCCCCGGCCCGCGCGCCGTGGACGTCCGCCGTCCTTGCGAAACAATACGGACACTGCTGGTTGCAGGCCGTCGTCAGCATCAGGTTCGGCATGGTCGGTCAGGCCGCCGCCACGGCGCTCTCCACCCGGGCGAAGATCGCCTGGTAGACCGGGCAGTAGTGGTCCGGCCGGCGGAAGTCCCCGTGGAACGCCTCCGCCCGCAGGGGGCATCCCCCGTGGCAGACGGACAGGTACCGGCACTCGCCGCACTCGGACCGGTAGAGGGACGCGGGCCGCCCGGCGAGGCGTTTCCGGACCGGCCCGGCCAGGATCCGGCCGAGGGGCGTCTTGAGCACGTTCCCTTCCCGCCACTTGTCCATTCCCGCGACCCAGCAGTCGCAGAGCGACACGTCGCCGCGCGGGCCGATGCAGGCGAAATCCCGCGTGCAGTCCGTGCTCCAGATGCAGGATGCGGGGTCCTCCCGGTTCCCCCCGAAGTACTTGATCATCTCGGAGATGGGACTGACCTCGACGCCGTCGGCCTGGGCTTCCGCGACCACGATGTCGATGAGCTCCTCGAAGAACACGCAGAGCGGCGACAACTGCGGCCGCATCCCGGCGGGGAAATCCGCCGAGGCCCCGAGGTAGTAGGGGAAGTTGATCTGGATATCCTTGAAGCCCGATTCCTTGAAGCAGTGGTCGTAGAAGGCCCGCGCCCCGCGCGCCCCGGTCTCCGCGTTCAGGACCGAGATCGCCCGGACCACGATCCCGTCGTCCCGCGCCCGCCGGACCGCGGCCAGGAAGCCCCTGGAGTAGGCCTCGCACGATCCGCCGAGCCGGCGGTGGATGTTGGGGAAGTCCATGGAGGTGCTCACGCTCCCCCCGAAGACCTCGTTGATGACCCGGCCCCACGAATCGTCGTATGCCAGCATGTTCGTCTGGATGTGATGCTGGACCTGCCTGCGCCCGAAGACGCGGCCGGCCAGATCGTGCATCCGCCGGTACCAGTCCGGCCCCAGCAGCATGGCCTCTCCGCCCTGCCAGAAGAAGTAGAGGCGGTCCGCATCGTGTTCCGCGGCGTACTCCTCGACGGCCCGGAAGATCCTGCCGAGGTCCCCGGCGTCCATGGTCGCGGGCTCCTTCTGGACGAAACAGTACCGGCAGTCCGCGTTGCACCGCGTGGTCCCCAGCATGATCAGGTTGAGGAACATCAGCCTTGGTCCCCCAGGTCCATGTCCGCGCACAGGGACGCGAACTCGGCCTGGCCCCGGCTCGCGACGTAGGCCGGGTCCACGCCCTGGCACTTCCCCATCCAGGGACAGTCCACGAGGCGGCAGGTCTCGAGGTAGACGTTACGTCCCAGGTTCATCTTCCGGTCCACCGTGTGCTCCACGAGGGGGTCGTGGTACAGGATCGGGGTTCCGTCCTCCGTTCTCGGCGCCTTGGGATTCGCGACGCAGGAGGGCACGTTGTCGAGAGCGAGGTGCGGATACGCCGCGAAGGGAAACGACTTGAGCTCGTCCGCGAGCTCGCGGTAGGAGCACATGAGCTCGTCGTTGCGCGGCGCGTTGCCGTTCCACTCCGGGAAGGCCAGCGAGTGCATGACGGGATTCCGGGCGGCCGCCGTGTCCGCGATACCCCGCAGTTCCTTGAGGTTCAGCCGCGTCACGCACGTGTTGACGGTCAGCTCCGTCCCCGCCGCCGCGATCAGATCCATGGCCGCGAGCGCCTCCCGGAAGGAACCGGGCCGGCCGACGGCGGCGTCGTGGGACCGCTCGAGCCCGTGCAGGGAGACCAGGAAGCCCCCGACGCCGGCGGAGACGAGCCTGCCGAGCAGTTCCGCGTCCAGCCCGTGGCCGTTGGTGAAGATGACGACCCGCCGGATCCCCTCACTGCGGGCCAGCCGGACATGATCCGCCAGGTCCGGGTTCAGGGTCGGCTCCCCGGCGCCCGAGAGCGACAGGCTCTCGACCCCGGCCCGGGCGGCCCGGCGGATGAACCCCCGGATGGTCTCCGCCGTGTCGCGCCGGCCGCTGTGCCGGACGTCGGCGGCGGCGCAGAAGACGCAGTCGTTCACGCACCTGGTCTCGACGAAGACCGTGGCCTGGAGCCCGGCTCCGGGCCGCGGGGACCCGGGACCGGGGTCGTCCTCGCCCAGCTCCTTCCGGATCTGGGCGACGCCGCGCCCCAGCTCGGCCAGGGGCCCGCGCAGCCGGACGCATGCCCCGTTTCCGGCCTCGCCGAACCGGGCCAGCCCGCCGCAGAGGGCGAACACCTCGCAGACGGCGCAGGACTCGAGGCGCGAGAACAGGCCCCGCCGGTACTCCACGACCTCGCGCCAGAAGGCCGAAGTCTGCCAGCCGGCGATCCCGGCGCCCGCCCGGCCGTAGACCCGGCCCCGGGCGGCCCAGCGCGCCGAGAGGCTGGCCCGTCCGTCGCGGGAGATATACACGTGCTCCTCCGGCACCTCGTCGTAGGCCCGCCAGAGGTCGACGGCGCCCTTCCCCGCCAGTCCCTCGACTAGGCTGTGGAACGGCTCGACGGGCACCGACACGAGCGGCGAATGCAGGTAGAGGTCCAGGACCGCCTTGAGCGTCTCCGCCTTCATCGCCAGGAGGGCCTCGGCCTCGATCACGGGCACCAGGTTCTGGGAGGTCAGGAAGTTCACGCGCCGGAAGATGTCCCGGGCGCCGCCTACGGCGACGGACAGCCTCGCCCGGTCGATCCCGGCCGGGAGCCGGCAGTAGTCGTTGACCTCGGACTCGCGGAAGGCGACCCGGACCTGGGCGGGACCCGGCAGGCGCCCCCACCATGCGGCGAGGCCCTTGACCGAATCCAGCCGCAGGCCCCGGACGTTCCCGGCCGGCCGGCCGCGGAGTGCCAGCACCGCCTGTTTGAGGTCGCGGCCCCGGAGGACGACATGGCTGTAGCCCTCCCACCGGCCGGCGGCCGGCACGCTGGCGACCATGAGGCGCTGGCGGTCTTCCACGTCCCTAGAACCCGGCGCCCTGCGGGTACACTTCGCCGAAGTAGCGCCGGTGTCCGGCGCACCACCGGGACGGGACGGCGGGCCCGGTTCCTTCCGCGTCGTCGGGGCAACCCCCCTTGCACAGCGACTGCCACCGGCACTCGCCGCAGGGCCCCGCCTTCAGCCGGTCGCGCCGGGCCCCGAGGTCCCCGTCCTCCTGGAGCCGGAGGAGCTCGGCCAGGGACTGCCCCGCGAGACTGCCCAGGGGAGCCCTCCCCCGGTCCATCATCCGCCCGCAGGGGTAGACGCGTCCCTGGGGGTCGATGCCCAGCCGGCCGCGGCCGCACGAGACCGAGAACGCGCACGACATCCCGGCGTCGCCGCGCTCGCGGATGCTGTCCTCCCACTCCGCGACCGGCTCGACGCGCATCCGCCGGGCGTCCTCCTCCCACGCCCGGCGCAGTGCGAGGAGGGCATCTCCCCACTCCTCGGGCGAGATCACGAGCTCGGAGGGCACCTGCCGGTGCGCGGAAGGGTACAGGGGGTTGAACCGCACGCCGCCGATCCCGAGGTTACGGAAGTAGAAATAGAGCTCCCGCATCGAGGCGCACGCGCGCTTGTGCACGACATACACGACGTTGACCGTGACCCCCCGCCGCCGGAGCCCGGCCACGGAGTCCAGCCACCGCGCCAGGTAGGCGTCCGGACTGCCCTCCAGGATCCTGATTCCGGGGATAGGGTCCACGGACGTGCCGATCGAGCCCGGCGACAGCGCGCAGACCAGGTCGAGCATCTCGCCGTGCGCCAGGAGGGCGTTGGTCTGGAACAGGTTCGCGGCTTCCACGCCGCGTTCGGCGAGGACGGGCATCCAGCCGGCGACCGTCCGGTAAAAGTGGGCCCCCGCGACCAGGGGCTCGCCGCCGTGCCAGAGCAGGACCAGGTGACGGGGGGAGTGCTCGACGATCCGCCGGAAGAGCCGGTCCAGGGTGTCCGCCGACATGCGCTCCTTCCCCTCCCGGTCGGCGGAGCAGTAGACACAGCGCGCGTTGCAGTCGTTGGCGGGTTTGATCACGAGGGTCAACCCGTGATCCGCAGGAGATTCCATCAGCTACCTAAGCTTGCCGAGGTAGGCCGCCGTCACCTGCCGGAGGAGGTCGAAGCCCGCCTTCAGTCCGGACACCTCGAGACCGTTCTTGCCCGCGAAGAGCTCCAGCGCGCGCTGGCGGTCCGCGTTGAGCACCAACTCGCGATCCACGGTCTGCAGAAGCGCCCGGGCCGTCTGGCGGTCTCCGCCGGTGCGCACCGCCGCAACGCCCTTCCTGAGCATGGTCGTGTACCGGTCCAGCCCCTGCTCCGCCAGGAACCTGGCCAGGTGGAAGTCGTAGGACTCCGTCGTGCCGAGCAGGCCCTGCGCCTTCACCGACGAGGCCCACTCCCCCTTCTCCTCGGACTTGACGAAGACGTTGTGCCACGCGCTCCAGTTGTAGTAGTTGCGCCAGTTAATCCACGCGTGCCAATTGTAGTAGTTGTAATAGTTGCGCCAGTTGGAGTAGTTGCGCCAGTTGTTGTAGAGGCTCCAGGCGTAACCGTACGCCCGCGCCCGCCGGGCGAGCCCGGCCATCCCGGCGACGGCCGCGATCACGCCGAGAGACCACTTCGCGCCCTTGAGCATGAACTGCCGCCTGGTCGCCAGCGCGAGCCAAGCAGCGCCCTCCTTCGCGTTCTTCCATTCGGTCACGGCTTCTCCTTCGGCTCGAGCTGTTTCACCCACGCCGCGAGTGCGGGATTGTTCGGATTAAGCTCTAGGCACTTTTTGAACGCCGCGAGGGCCCCCTCCGTATCGCCCTTCGCGTAGAGGCAGTTGCCGGTCAACTGCCAGGCCTTCCAGTCGTTCGGGTAGGCCGCCGTCGCCGCCCGCGCCCTGGCCAGCGCCCCGTCGTGATCGCCCGCGTTGTAGAGCCCGAGGGCGGCGGCATAGTCCGCTTCCGCGGGCTCCTCGCTCTTCGTCGCGGAGTCCTCCCGCCCGGCGACGAGCCCGCGGAAGAACCTCATGTCTTCGAGCACGGCCTCGACGCGTCCGGTGAAATTAGGAGCCGGCACGGGCACATCATCGTGGACGACCGTGATGCGCAACGGCACGGTGGAGTCGCCCCGGACCACGGCCAGCTCGACCGCCTGCTTCGGTCCGCCCCGGAGGAGCCGCGACACCGAGGCGAGCGAACTCCCGGCCACGGGAACCCTGTCGATCTCGGCGAGGATGTCTCCCTTCCGGATCCCGGCCTTCTGCGCCGGCCGGCCCGGGAGGGGCTCCATGGCGATCTTGCCGTCCTCCTCCCAGGTTCTCACCCCCAGACCCCCGGCTTCCTCTGCCTCCCTGTTGATGACGACGTCGAGAAAGGTGGGCTTTACCGGCCCCGGGGAATACCTGAGGGTGGACCGCTCCCCCGACCCGGCGCGCTCGACCACGAGCGTGGCCACGCTGCTGTCGTTCATGGCCTTGACCGCCGCATCGAAGGTCTTCGGCGAAACGGTCAGGTCGTTGACGCGGACCAGCCTGTCGCCCGGCCGCACCCCGGCCGGCACCGCCGGTCCATCCGGGAAAGGGAACAGCAGGACCTTGCCCCCGATCGTGGACACCACGACTCCCCACCCCCCCGTTTGCTCCGCGGCCGGGCCCCTCCGCACGCGGAACGTGGCCTGCCGCCCGGGGTCCATCGCGATCTTGCTGCACATTCTCCTGAACTGGTAGGAGTTTTTCACGGCGGTCAGGTTGACGGCGATCACCGTGTCGTTGTTCCACAACCCGCCCTCCATGAGCTCGTCCGAGTTCTGCAGTACCGGCTCCCCCTTGTCGCCCAGGTTGTACCTGATCCTGAACGGCAGTCCGGCGGACGTCTGCTGGAAGTACGGCTCCAGCTTGGCCTTGTGGAATATGGCGACGTCCGCAGATGCATAGCCCGCCAGCTCCGGATCCTGCTTCCGGAGGCGCACTTTCCAGCCGAAGTTGAGCATCGGGCGATCCTCGGGAATCGCGACGAACTGGCCGTTCAGATCATCTGACGCGTAACTGACATCCCCGCCGAATTCCCTCACGGTTATCTGCCCGACGAGCAGGGCGTAGGGCCCCGGCAGGCTCTCGTCCGCGACTATCCGGCTCATCTGCGCGCCGTATTCCTTCTCGTCCGAGCCCAGCTCCTCCGGACTGACGATGAAGTCCACGGGTAAGCCGTACAGCACGCCTTCGATGATCCGGTTCGCGTCCCGCTGGGTCATGCCTTCGGGAGGCTTGGCGGGGATGCCGATCACCGTCCGGATCTTGGCCGACAGGGCGACCGCGTCGGGCGGCCGCGTAAAGGTGACTTCCGTGACCCCGGCCACCCCGCGAACGCAACCACACGCCGAGGCCGCAACGACGACCACCGCCATTCGGCCCCAGGCACGTCGCCCGCTCGTCCGCCTCATCGTGCTCGATTGTCCTACCCATCCATTAGCCGGTCAAGCCAGCCGCACGGAAGCGTTGCCGGGATTCAGCGCGCGGACTTGGCGGCGCCGCCGGGCCCGGAACTGCTCAAAAGGAGTAGGAGTCACTTCCCGCGGCCTCAGCTGCGTTGAAGAGGGCGCGGCGGGATAGCCGGCCGCCATGCATCGTGTCAAGAATCCTCCGTCGCGGTGAACCGACAGGTCGCTCCATCGGCGCCGACATTGCGTCATGTGTCTACCCCCGCCAGCGATCCTCGTTGAACCCCCCCATGGCTCGGAGCGCGTGGTCAACCAGGCGGCGCAGGAGGCGCATCGCCACCACGCGGCGGCGGGCACGCAGAGCGCGAACCAGGAGAGAGGCGAACCGCGCGTCGGGAAACTCCGGCATGCGATAGCGGCGGCGGAAGTCGTCGCTCGTGAGGAAATCCCACCAGCGCGTGACCGGGGGAATCTCGGCCCGGACGAACCGGGCGTATCGCTGCGCCACCAGGTTGACAACCGCAACGTGGTAGTTCGCCCAGAAGCCCGGCGATCGACGGTCGAACAGGTCGGCGACTCCTTCATACCGATCCCACATCATGTGCTTGGCGGTCTCGGCCTCCCGGTGAGCCATCGGCGGGATCTCTTTCGCCAGCTCGGCACGGGCCTCGGCCTGCAGGCGCGCCACGACGCCCCGCCGGTCGAACACGATGCGGCCCAACCCGAATAGCCGGGCTCTCACCAGGGCACCGCTGGAGAGGTCCTTCTTGAAGAGCCGACGGACGCTGACGGGCGTGAACGAGACGTACTCAACGACGTACCCGCCGACCCGGCGGGTGCCCCAGATGCCCTTGCGGGCGCCCGTGAATACCAGCATGACGTCGATGTCCGACCGGCGCGTCGCAGTCCCCAGCACCCGGCTGCCGGCGATGACCGCTCCCTCCACACCGGGCCGCCCCTTCCACGAGGCTAGGAAGCGATTGGCCGCACGTTCCCACCCCGCCGACGGGGCATGCCCCACGAACCAGCTACTCCGGTACGCGGCGAACTTGGGCGGACCACTCCCGGAGTTTCGGGTTGTCGGGGTGGATCTTGAGCGAGCGGTCGTAGGCGTCCATGGCCCCCGTCCGGTCTCCCTTGGCGTACAGGCAGTTGCCGACCAGCTGCCACGCCAGCCAGTGGTCGGGGTTCGCCTTCACGATATCGCGGGCTTTCGCGAGCGCCGCGTCGTACTTGGCCGTGTTGTAGGACTCCATGGCTTCCCGGAAGAGCCGGTCGTGCTTCGCCGTATCGTCCCCGGCCGGAGTCTCGCGGGGTTCATCCATCGGTTGAGGCGCCCGGCGTGACGCCGGGGCCCTGGTTCCCGCGTACACGAGGGCGATGCGGTGGCTCGTGGCCAGCTCCCCGAACGGCTGATACGCGTAGTCGATCCGGAGGCCCCCGAGCTTGATCCCGGCTCCCGCGGCCACGCCCGTCATCCCGCCCAGAGCCTGATCCTGCGACAGCCACCGGTATCCGCCTCGCAGGGTCACGATCTTGAGGAACGACCACTCGACACCTGCCGACGCCTGCAGCTCTCCTTCGCCCAGGCCGTAGCCGGCGTCAACGGCCAGGTTGAGCCCGGACATCACCCCGTAGGCGGCTCCCGCCTTCCCCGTCATCGGAAGGCCGAATCCGTCCACTTTGGGCCCCGCGTGCTGAATGACGATGGCCGTGGACAGCCGGGGACTCCAGGCCACCGACCACCCCGCGCTCCCGCCCACGAGCGATCCCCCGGCGGCGTCCTTGACCACCTCGAGGGAGATGCCTCCCCAGCTCGCCGACCCGACCCAGGCGGGGTTCTCCCATGCCCACGCGACCACGGCCGCCGAGTCCGTGAGGCTGTCCGTGAACGACATCGCCCCGGCCTCGTCGCGCACCTCGTAGGTGCCGTAGCTGACCACCGAAATCGCCGCGCCGATCACGCCTCCGCCCATCGGCGTCGCCCCGGCCAGGTAGCTGGCACTCCGGTCGGTGGCCGACGACTCGTACATGGCCACGACACTGCCGGCGTCGAGGCGCCCGAGCCCGGCCGGGTTCCACGAGATCGCGGACGCGTCATCGGCCAGCGCGGAGAAGGCTTCCCCCATTCCCGCGGGCCGCGCCCCGCCGCCCCGGGCGAGAAAGGCCCCGCGGACCTCGCTGGCGCCGAATGCCGAAAGCTGATCGAGCGTGGAGGCCCAGGCCCCCCCGGCCGTCATCAGCGCCACGAACGCAAGCCGGATCATCGTTTCACCACGATCTTGGCGACCGGGAACGACTGCTCCCGCCCGCCCGCGTACTTCGCCCGCGCCAGCACGAAGTACACGCCGGGCGACCAGGCCCGGACCCCCGTGACCTGAACGCTGCCCTCGGCCACCGTGACGTTCCGCCACAAGCCGTTGACTGCCCGCCGGTTCGCGCTGTTGAACACGTCGATCACGACCTCATCCGCGTCGGCGTCCAACGGCAGGACGATCGTCAACGCGTCCCCACCGGCCGGGTTGGGGTAGATCGTCAGCTTCGACGTCGCGCCCGGGCGCACGGTCACGACGACCTGGGCCTGCGCCGAGGCATTGGCGCCGACGGCCTGAGCCGTAACGGTCAGCAACCCGGGGCGGTGGGTCGTGATCCGCCAGACCAGGGCCGTGCAGGCGGCCGGAGCCAGTGACGCCACCGGCGTCGGGTTGCTGGCCACCGTCGCAATCGCGGCATCGCTCAGGAGAAGCGACGGCATCAATCCCGTTGCGGCAAACGTCCCCGTATTCGAGATCGTCAGCCGGATCTCGACTTCCCCACCCTCGCGCACCGACGTGGGGTTGGCCGCCGCCACCGCTTGCAGGACAGCCTGCAGGCTCGGACCTCCACCGCCTCCGCCTCCGCCGCTCCCGCTGACCGTCAGGATGATGACCGACCCGTACGCCCCGACCACGGCCGCCGCCGTCGTCGTGACCGGCACGGATGTCCCCGAATCAACGCCCGTGGCGGACCCCGTGAACATGATTGCCCCCACCCCGTTCGCGCTGTAGGTCCAGACGAACGTCTGCGCGACGTGTCCGCCGATCGTATACGGCCCGCCCGCCGGCCCTTCCAGGAACTGGACGACCGGCCCGACCGGATCCACCCAGAGCGACACCGATATCCCGGTGACGTTCACGCCGCCCTCGTTCGTGACCGTGAGGCTGACCGTGAACGGCGTCCCCGTGCCAACAGCAGGAGGAGCGAAAGACAAGGCGGAGGCGAGCCGGGCCGTCACCACGCCCGCGCAAGTGGAAGCGTGGGTCTCCACCAGCTCACCGGAGCACGTGGTCTCCGCCGTCAGAGTCGCCGTAAAGCTCAGAGGGCCGGTTCCGGAAACGCTGAAGGTCCACACGACCTGGTCGGTCTCGCCCGGAGATCCCCACCGTTCGCCGCTATAGGGGGTATCCATCATGGTTACCGACAGCGCGCCTGCATTGACCTGCAGAGATGGCAGTGCGCTCATCCCGTTTCCGTTTAGATCGCAGGGCCCCGAGTCCAGCGCGGCGTCCCCAACATTCGTTATGGACATGACCACCTTCACCCATTCGCCGACCATGGGATTCGCCGGCACGAGGGAAAGCGAGCTGGCCAACTGCCCGTGGGCGCAATACGATGTCTCGTAGAACTTGGCGACCGCGAGGTGTGTGTCAACCACGAATATGGCTGAAGCGTCCGCCGCCACCGGCCCGGCCGTGTTCAGGAGACCCGCAAGGCATCCCGCCCGCCAGACTCCCCTTCCCTCGGAGTCCCGTTTCGCAACTCGTCCGTCACCAAAGACATACAGGTTGTTGCCCACGGAAACTATCGACCTCGTATAGCCGGGACCCCCGGAGCACTCCTGAACCTGAAAGAGCTCGGATCCATTCGGCCCATACTTCGTCAACGGACGATACATGTTGGCTACCATCCAGATGCTGCTACTCGCATCGATGGCAACTGCCATTTGCGATACAGGAGGGCTGATCAGGCCACCGATCGCCGTCCGACTCCAGACCACGCCGCCACCGGTGCCCACCTTGAAAGCGGCAAAACGCGAACTGGACATCTCCCCGATCAACCCCGTGCACACTACCGAACCGTCGTTGACGTCAACTGCGAGGGCATGTCCAGACGTGTATGAGGACGTGTTCTCGGCCAATGTCGTCTGCCAGACCAGACTGCCGTTTGGAAGGAACTTGGAAACCACCCATCGGTACGGGCCGAACATCCCGTCGTTCTCGCCGGACAGGACGAGGAGGTTGCCGGAAGGATCGACGCCCATATCCGCCGCGACCGAAGTCGTCCCAACAGACCCAGTCGACGTGTGGGTCTGAGACCACTGAAGCGCTCCAGCCGATGACCACTTCTCCAGCGTCATACAGGATGGCCCCGTGCTGAGCGCAGAAGCGGCATAGACGGCACCCGCCGCATCGACGGCAACCTTGGTCGATCCCATGAACATCTGGTTGCCCCGGGTGGAGGATTTCGTCCAGACGACCGTGCCCCCCGCATCCCACTTCTCCACGTAGTCGAAGTAGATTGTGCCGCCCCACAATGCCTGGCCAGTGACGATCAGGTTCCCGCCAGTGTCTGAGGCCACATCTTGGATAATGTGCCCGGGCGGCCCCTGATCCTTCTGCCATTGGACGACCGGTGCACAGGCCGCCCAGGAAACGGCGGGCGCCAGCCAGGCGAGCAGGAGCGGGAGGACGAAGCGCGACTTCCCCGGGAAGGTCATTGCGGCGCCATCTTACCACCTTCGCGAAGCCCCGGGGACCTAACGCCAGCGTGCGGACGGACCGGAACGTTCGGGAGAGTAGAATGCAGCGCATGGATGCTCCCGCGGGGAGATTGGTTGGATGCTTGATAGCCGTGGCAGCCTCCGCTCCGCTGGTCGCATGGGGAGGATGCCCGCGCCAGGTCTGGGAAGACACGGATTTCGACCATCGCGAGGCCGTGATCGAGGGAATCAGCCTCGACGGCCAGGGATGCGTCTACACGGCGGCTTCCACCTGGTCGTCGGGATCCATGGATGACTGGGTCATAAGGAAGCTCTCGCCCGACGGCAAGCTGGAGTGGACCCGCACGAGTAGCAGGGACAGTCAGGGCGGGGCAGCCCAGGAAGAGGCCCCGGCATCGAAGGAACAGGGGGATCCGTACGGCTTCGACACTGCCCTCACGACTCGGATGCGCGCGGCCCGGGCTGCGGGACGGCTCAGGGAGAAGTCCCTCCCCGATCGCGCGAGAAAGATCGCGGCGACCTCCGATGGGACTTCCTACGTCGCCGGAGCCGTGCGCGGCCAACTGGACGCATGGATCGTTCGCAAGTACGCCACCGCCGGCAATGCCAAGTGGTCCGTCCAGATTCAGGTTCCTGGAGATCACAAATGCCTAACCTGGCCCATGGGCATCGCGATTGCGGAGGACGGCGGCGTCGTGGTGGCCGGAGATACCTGCTCGACTGGAGCGGAAGGCGATGACTGGTTTGTGTGCCGGATCAGCCCCCAGGGCAAGATGGTCTGGCATATGGTCCACCGGCTGGCGAAAGGCTTCACCGACCACCTGTCGGAGATAGGGTCGGACCGGCAGGGGAACATCTACGTGGCCGGGTCCGGCGACGCGATCACGACGTCGCACGGCTGGACCTGGGGTCTCGTCAAGCTGTCTCCCAAGGGGGAAGTAATATGGACGGTCACCGGAGCCGGCGCCAGTTTCGACAGCGGGCGGTACGATCTGGCCGTGTCCCCCAACGGCGATTTTGCGGTGAGCGGAGAACTCCAGCGTGACCAGGAAATGCTCGCTATGTATTCCGGTCAGGGAAGGCCCCTTTGGGCAGTCAAGGCCGCGTCTGGAGATCTCGCGCTGGGCGACGAAGGGCAGATCATACTGGCGGAACGGGGAGGCCAGAAGACGCTCAGCGCGTATTCCGGGCAGGGGCAGTTGGTCTGGCGGTCGGACGTTCCCACGACGCGGGTTCTTGCTGCGGGCGGAGGGCGGATCATCGGAGGGGACGGCCCGCAAGTGCTCGCGTATGCCACGGATGGTCCGTGTCCCCAGACGGTGGTGCTGGACACCAGGCCCCCGGCCCTGGAGGAAGACACCAGCGCCCCCACGCTGGCCGTCGCCGAGCTAGAGCCGCTGGGGGTTTCGAAGTCAGACGCGGCCGTGATCTCGGACATGCTCCGGAACGCCATCGTCGCTGAGCACTCGTTCCGCGTGGTCGAGAAGGCACAGATGGACAAGGTGATCGTGGAACAGCAATTCCAGCAATACGGCTGCACGTCCGAGGAGTGCGTGGTCAGGCTCGGGAAGATCCTGAACGTCCGCTACCTGGTGGTGGGAAGCTTCGGGAAGGCCCTCGAGCAGTACATCCTCACGGTTCGCATCGTCAACGTGGAATCAGGGCAGGTGCTGCAATCGAACTCCGTCCAGGGAAAGGACCTGGCGGGCGTCCAGGAGGGGATGAACCAGATCGCAAAGCGCCTGGCCAGCCTGACGCGCAAGCGCTAGAGAGCTGCCCGCCTCGAGTCGCACCGCCGGCCGGCGACCGTCAACATACCTGGACTACAACTCCTGAGACTCGCGGATGCTAGCGCTCTGGTGCTTTGGCAACGGACATGGCGCAACGGAATCCGCTGCCGCAGTACCTGTACTCCGGGTAGCACCCTCCGCGGGACGCGGACCGGCACCACGACGCGCCGCTATCGTCCCATGGGCCGCCGCGGCGCACGCGCTTGTCACCGGAAAGCGGGCCCGGAGGGTCACGCGGCTCGCTGCGAGCGTAGTACTTCGCATCGTACCTGTCCGCGCACCACTCCCATGCGTTCCCGTGCATGTCGTAGAGCCCCCACGCGTTCGGCTTCTTCTGGCCTACCGGATGCGTCCGGTTCCCCGAGTTAACTGAGAACCAGGCATAGTCTCCGAGCAGTTTCTCGTCATCACCGAAGCACCACTTCCCCGTCCCTCCGGCCCGGCACGCGTACTCCCATTCAGCCTCCGTCGGCAACCGCTTCCCGCAGTGGGCTGCGTATGCTGACGCGTCGCTCCAGCTCACATTGATCACGGGGCGGCTACCGCGGCCCCATCCCGCATCTGAAGGCTTCGTCCTTCCCGTGGCCTCACAGAAACTGTCGTACAGATCGAACGTCACTTCGTACTTCTCCAGGTAGAACGCCGAGATGGAAACAACGTGCGTCGGCTTCTCGTCCGCACCGCCATCGGTGCTCCCCATCGTGAACTCCCCCGCAGGGATCAGGACCATGGGTGCATCGTCAGGGCGGACACCATCGCGGCGCATGCCGACCGCGCTCCCCGCAGCGCTTGCCGCGGGAGATTGCGGCTCCGCCGAGGCTATGACGGAAGACGGGGATGCCGAGCCGTCTCTTGCCTCCGGTTCCGGCGATGCCGGATGACGCGACTCGCCAACGGACCGAGTGGGTGCCGCCTGGCTGAACAAACAGACAAGCCCTGCTCGAGCCGCAAACTGCCCTCCGAATGTCCCCACGTAGTCAGCACTCGCCACGAATCCGAGGCCGCGCAGAAACGAAACACCCGGGGCAGTGAAGGGAAACCACGACATGACACCCCTAGCAGCCCATGATGCCTGCCCCACAATTACGTAGTCATGTACCTGCGAATACGGAACTTGCTGGTTCGGTTCCCAGGGGTTTTTCGAAGCCACTTGCTCATTGATATGGTAACGGCCTCGACAACGGACACGTGAGTAGGCCACACCTACACCGAGGGCTGCCGCGAAACCTCCAGGGCTGCCTTCCAGACCGCGCAGGTTGCCGAAGAGAGGGTAGTGGAGGACCACCGTATCCATTGCCAGCGTGTGGTCCGCAGACCCCGTGTAGGTGCGTGTTCCAACCACCGCGTTTCGATAATATGCGTACTGATATTGGCGGACGCCATATCCTACCGTCGAAAGCCAGAATCGCTTCGTGTAGACAGTGACGGAGAACGACCCGACGCCTTGCCCAATCCACTGGTTGGTGTCTGCGGATTCACTGGGGAACATCGCTCGGAAATCTGCCTCAGCTTTGGCGATCCCATTCGGATCGCTGCGAGAAACAGCAGATCTCCATACGTTGGGTAGCAGACCCATCCCACCCTCTACGCTCACCGCGATGACTCCAAGGGCGTCCTCGTCAACTCCCACCCTCATGTCGACGCCGCCTGCATTGGCAAGACTCCCGATCATGACCGCAATCAAGGACGCCGCGATTCGCATCACGGGATACCTCCAGTGGTTTCCGTCAACAACCCGCCCATCGTACATCGACACACGTCGGTTGGTCCAACCGCAATAACTGACTGAGGGGTGGCGCAGGACGATCAGCGCGCGGATTCGGAGGCGGCGCCGCAGATGAGGCCCAGCCCATAGGCGAAGTCCTTCTCGCGGATCACGAGAGGCCGGGTGAGACGGAGGACCTTCTCGTCGTGCGCTTCAGCAGAACAGGTTTAGGGCCGGACTTCCGGCGGCAGTCGTTTCAGGAGGCCGTCGTATGCCTTGCGAGCGAGGACGAGAGCGGCCTCGGCTTCCGGGACCAAGGGTGGGTCCGCATCCCCGGGATACCGGAACCGCCACACGTAGTCGGTCAGCGGCGCAGACCGCGCGAGGAGGGGACCGAGCGCGGGTTCCACGGCCGCACAGGCCTGTCCCAGCTCCACCAGGTTGTGCGTCTTGCGGAATCGCCGGTCGTGCCAGGTCAGGAAGCCCTTCATGGCCTTCTCGACCGCCTGCTGGGCATGAAAGGCCGCGTCGCCCGTGATGGGCGGGACGGCAGCAAGCCCAGCCCGAGCTGACCGGAAGACCTCATCGCCCTTGACGAACCAGCTCCGGACCTCGAGGACTCTTTCCGGGTCAGGCGGCATACAGGAGCTGGCCCTCCCGCAGGATCGTGGCCGGGAGCGACGCCTTGAGATGGACCCGCGAGTCGAACCGGGAACGCCGCCACACGAGGACATCGGCCGCCGTGCCCGTGGGCCAGAGTACCTCGTAGGCCAGACGGCCGTTGCGCCGCTCCGCCGGGACGTCGTCGGGCATGACGAGCATGAGGTCGTAATCGCTGTCCGGGCCAGCGTCGCCACGCGCCTTCGATCCGAACAGGTAGACGCGTTCCGGCCGGTAGGCGTCCGTGAGACGCCGGACGACCTCCGCCAGCACCGCGTCCCGGGCAAGAAGCCCAGCCTGTACCTGCGTTGCGGCGCTCATTGCATGTAAATTCTACCACTCGGGCCAGCGCCCTGACCGCGCCGCTCAGCGCGCGGACTTGGCGGCGGCGGTGCAGATGACGCCCAGCCCATAGGCGAAGCCCTTCTCGCGAATGACGAGGGGCGGAATGCGGCGGGGTTACAGGACGGCTGCGGCCAGGGACCGGAAGCCGATCGCGCTCACGCCGGGCGCCAGGGTCGCCATGGCCGGGCCGCCGGCCGAGGGCCAGTGCACGACGAACGGCCGGACCTCGCGGGGGGCCAGGGACCGGGCCAGCTTGCCCATCGCCGCGGCCGCCTCCGGCCGGACGGTCCGCGACGCCTTGGCCTCGAGCAGGACCAGCCGGCGGCCGGCGCCCGGCACCAGGAAGTCCACCTCGAGGCCCTGCCGGTCCCGGAAGAAGTAGACCTCGCGCCGCCTTCCGGCGTTCACCTGGGCCTTCACGATCTCGGAGGCCACGAACCCCTCGAAGACGGGGCCGGCGAACGGGGAGGCGAGCAGGGCGGACTCGGACCGGATGCCGAGCAGATGACACAGGAGGCCGGAGTCCGTGAAGTACACCTTCGGCGACTTGACCAGCCGCTTCCCCAGGTTCTCGTAGAACGGGGGGACGAGAATGATCTGCATCGTGGTCTCGAGGATGCCGATCCACTCGGAGACGGTCGGGATGGAAACCCCCAGGGGCGATGCGATCGCGGTCCGGTTCAGGACCTGCCCGGCCCGGGAGGCCAGGATGGCCATGAACCGCCGGAAAGTCACGAGGTCCCTGATGGAACTCACCGCCCGGACGTCGCGCTCGAGGTAGGTCTGGAGGTATGACCGGAACCACAGGTCCGCCGCCGCGGGACGCGCCAGCGGCTCGGGGTAGCCGCCGTGCACGACGGAGACCCTGGCATCCTCGGGAGACGAGAACGGCAGGAGCTCGAGCACGGCCGCCCGGCCCGCCATGGACTCCGTGACCCCCTTCATGAGGCCGGTCTCCTGGGACCCGGTCAGGAACCACCGGCACGCCCGCCCCCCCGAGCGGTCCACGCGCGAGCGAACGTAATTGAAGAGCTCGGGGACGTTCTGGACCTCGTCGAGGATGGCCGGGGACCCCGCCTCGTCGAGGAAGGCCCGCGGGTCGCTCCGGACCCGGGCCGTCACGTCCGGGTCCTCCAGCAGGTGGTAGGCGGCCCGCGGAAACGCGTGCCGCAGGAGCGTGGTCTTGCCGGCCCGCCGGGGGCCCGTCAGGATCACGACCGGGAAATGCCGGGCGGCCCGTCCCAGTTCCGCGGAGAGCAGGCGGTGCACGTAGCCCATATGACAAATCTAAACCGTCACCTTAGATTTGTCAATGCCCTCAGATCAGCGGGCGGACTTGGCGGCGGCGCCACAGATGAGGCCGAGGCCATAGGCGAAGTCTTTCTCCCGGATCACGAGAGGCGGAGTGAGCCGGAGGACCTTCTCGTCGTGCAGGGCCTGGCCGATGAGGACGCACTTGGCGCGGCAGACGGCCATGAGCTTGACAGCCTGCTCCACGGACTGGCACTCGATCCCGATCAAGAGCCCCAAGCCGCGGACGGCGGCGACGGAGCCCTTCTTGGCTAGGCCCTGGAGGCGGTCGAGGGCGAGCTCGCCGAGCTGGGCGGCGCGGGCGGGAAGGTTCATGTTGAGCAGGAGTTCGAGGGCAGCGCGGCCGGCGGCACAGCTCACGGGATGGCCGCCGAACGTGGTCAGGTGCGTGAGCGGCGGGTCCACGGCCAGCGTGCGCATGAGCTTGGACGAGCCCAGGAAGGCGCCGAGCGGGAGTCCCCCGCCGAGGGCCTTCGCCAGAACGAGAATGTCCGGGGCTACGCTCCAGTGCTCGCAGGCCCAGAGGGCGCCGGTGCGGCCCAAGCCGGTCTGGACCTCGTCCAGGATCAGGAGCGCGCCGATGTCGTCGCACTTCTTCCGGAGCGCGGGGAGGAACCCGCCCGAGGGGACGCGGACGCCGCCCTCGGCCTGGATGGGCTCGACGATGACCGCGGCCGTGTCCTTGGGGATCTTGGTCAGCGCGGTGAGGTCGCCGAAGGGCAGGAAGCTCACGTCCGGGACCAGGGGCTCGAAGGGCTTCCGGAGGGCGGGGACGCCCAGGACCGAGAGCGCCCCCATCGTGTCGCCGTGGTAACTGCCTTCGAACGCCACGAGCTTGGTCCGGCCCGTGGCCTTCCGCGCCACCTTGAGCGCGCCCTCGACGGCCTCGGCGCCCGAGTTAGTGAAGTAGATCCGGGCGTCGGGAATGGGTGCCAGCGTGCAAAGCTGTTTCGCGTACTCGACCTGGGCCTCCTGCACGTACTCGCCCCAGACCATGACATGCAGGTGCTTGTTGAGCTGGAGCCGGATGGCGTCGATGACCGCGGGGTGGCGGTGGCCGGTATTCGCCACGCCGATGCCGCCCAGGAGGTCCAGGTACCGCTTGCCGTCCGCGCCCTTGATCCAGGCGCCCTCGGCCGAGAGTACCTCGAGCCCGTCGGGCTCCGGCGAGGTCTGGGCCAGGTACTTGAGGAAGTCGTCCTTGCGCGTCGGCATCCTACTCCACCCTAGTCCAGTTCAGGAGCCGGCGGAACGGGGACGCGCCGCCGTGCGGCCAGCCGAGGGGAGGCGCCTGGAGCTTGCCGAATGATGTCAGGCGCGCGAGCCCGATGCTGGCCCGGTCCTGGGCGAGATCGCGGCGCCGCTCGTCGGGTCCCGCGAACGCGATCGCATGAACGACCGTGCGGTCCGGCCGGATCGACCGTAGGGCGAGATCGGCGTCGTCCCGGAACGGGGCCATCCAGACCGTGCGGAAGAGCGGGGTCGCGGGGCAGGCCAGGTCCTCGTCGTACAGGACCGTCCAGTCCAGGCCCCGGGGCGAGGTCGCGCAGATGGACGGGCGGCCGGCGATCGCGCGGGCGCGGATACGGGCCCGGTAACTCTGCGTGAGCGCGGCCACGTCGCGGGCGGGCCGGCCGGCGGGTAGCGCGGTCGAGGCGGTCTGCATCGCCCGGGCCAGGGCCTCCGTCGCCTCCCGTGGGTCGACCAGCCCGCCCCGCTCGACGAAGACGGCGGAGAGCGAGAGGCACCCGCGGCTGTCGTAGAGGAGGGCGTCGCGGGCCGCCGCCGCCATGACGGGGTCGATGCGGCCCGGGACCATGGATTCGCGGGTGATGATCCCGATCGCGACCCGGGGGCCGTGGGCGACCAGGGGGACGCCGGGGGGCAGGAGCCTGGCTAGCGAATTGACCGCGGGATCGTCGCCGTACGCGACCAGGGCGCCGGCGGTGCGGAGGGCTTCCAGCTCGACGGGCTCGTCGCCCCCGGTCCACGGCAGGACCGCGAGCGCGGCGCCCAGCTCGGGACTCTTGGCCGCCACGGTCGCGGCGAACAGGGCGGCCGTGAGCGGATCCTCGCGCGCGGGCTTGAGCAGGCACGGAGTCCGCATCACGAGGCAGGCCAGAAGAGTGGGAAGCCAGACCAGGGGCACGTTGCCGGGCAGGACGTGGACGGCCAGGTGCGGGCCCAAGGCCCGGAGCGTGGCGCCGTCGGGACCCGGGACGAACCCGTCGAGCGCGGCCACGGGATTTACCTCGGCGCGGACCCAGTCCCGGAGCCGAGGCGGCTCACAGGCCTCGAGCAGCGGGACGAACGGGGCGGTGGCGCGGGGGACGCCGGCGGCTTCGACGAAGGCCTCCTCCGCGAGCCGCCGGGGCTCGGAGTCCGGCTGGAGCCAGGCGGCGACGGCGGAGTCGAGGGCGCGGACGATCGCGTCCGTGGACATGGCCTGCAGGGTCGCGCCGGCGCGGGAGATGGAAGAGGCGGCGGACATGGCGACGGCGGGGGTGACCTCGGGCGTCTCGATGGTGAGGGCGCCCAGGGTCGTGAACTTGCCCGGCGGGGCTTCCATCCCGGGCGGGAGCCAATATCCTCTAGCAACGCTCATGGGGCCGCCATCATCGATTGCAGCGCTTCGAAGGTGAGGCCGCAGCCGCGGGCCTCGGCGGCGCGCGGGCGGCCCTCGAGGATGAATCCGCCGTCCGTGAGCCGGCCGAAGTCCTCGGTCTGGACGGCGATGACGGAGCCGACGTTGGCGAGGTCGACGAACCGGAGGAGGCCGGACTGTCCCGGAGGCACGGCTTCGAGCGTGACGGGGTCGACGGCGGAGACGGAAAGCCAGGGCGGCGGGAGCTTGACCCGGGGAACATCGAGTGTGCCGTGGGGGTCGGCGAGCGTGCGGTCGTAGGCCTGGGACGTGAGCTCGGTCATCCCGTATTCGTTCACGCACCGGTCGGGCGGGATTCCGAGCGTCCCCGCGACCCGGCGGTAGAGGCTCTCCTGGAACGCGTCGGCCGGGACCGGGGCGGCCAGCCGCGCGCCCTTCTGGCCGCCCGTGTCCATGAGCCGGCTCCCGCCGGTCAGCGCGACCCTTAAGGCCGAGACGTCGGCGTAGTCCAGGAACGCGATCAGGGCCGCGCTCGTGGCCAGGATCAGGACGGGCACGCCGCCCCGCTGGGCGTCGAGGAGGGCTTCGGCCAGCCGGTCGCGCTCGAGCCCGTCGGCGCCGATGAACCACCCGCTCCCCGGCTCGCCGAAGGTCTCCATGATCCAGGCGGCCATCCGGGACAGCGACGAGTGGGGGCGGAGGTCGGGCGGCGGGACGAGCGCGAGGGTGCGCAGTTTCCAGCCCTCGGGAAGCAGGCACCGGCCGAAGTGCGTGAGGGCGCTGATCCGGTACGGCTCGAGGTCGGGCAGGAGGTGCCGGCCGCGGCCCGTTCCCGTGGTGCCCGAGGTCCGGAACTCGGCGGCGGGCGTGCCGCAGACGAGCTCGAGTTCCTTGAAGGCGGCAACCGGAACCGCCGGGATCGCGGCCACGGAGGTCACGCTCGCGGGAGAGACCCCGAGCGCATCGCACCACGCCCGGTAGGCGGCGTTTTCGGCGAGCTGGTAGGCAAAGACCTCGAGCGCGAGGGGGTCGAAGGGCTCGGACGATCCGGCGGAGTCCAGAAACCGGAGGACCCGATCCGGGATCGCGTCAGCCACCGGGGAAACCGGTCAGTCCGTAGCGGTGAAGAAGTCGGGGACGGCGACCAGGAGCATGGACAGGAGCGCGATCACGAGTCCCGTGAGCATTAGCAGGGGCCAGAGCGCCTTCTTGCGCTCGGATTCGACCTGGGTCCCCTTCCACGAGGCCCAGAACAGGAGGGCCGAGCCCCCCGCCAGCCCGAGGTGCCAGAGCGGTCCGCCATGCAGCATGACGGGTTCATGGTAGCACAACGGCCCGGGGACGCATGAGAAGATGGTGGCCGATGAGGCTACCGGGATTTCGCTTTTTGGTGCTGGCCGTCTTCGCCGCCGGCCGCGGGTGGGCGACGGAGCCGATCATAACGAGCCTGGCGGCGACGCCCGAGCCGGGGATGAAAGCGGTCCGGGTCCGGGCGGTCGTCCGGACGGACCTCCTCGACCGGAAGGCCCTGCTCACCCTCACCGTGGGCGCCCGGGAGGCCGTCGTCCGGCTCGCCCCCGGGGGCGACCCGTCGGGCACCGTCGTCGAGCGCGTGATCTGGCCCACCCGGGTCAAGCCCTGGACGCCGGCCAAGCCCGTCCTCTACCAGCTCCAGGCGGCGGTCGTCTCGGGCGGCCGCCGGCTCGACCGGCGCGTGATCCGTTTCCCGATCCGGACGACCGAGGTCCGTGAGGGAACGGTCTTCCTCAATGGAAGGCGGCTCGCCGTCCGGGGTGCCGCGGGACTGTCCGGCACCGTGCTCGAGTGCGACCTCAAGCTACTGCACACCCAGGGGTTCAACCTCCTCTCGCTGGGAGGTCGGGCGGGCGACGCCTCGGCGGGGACCGCCGCGGCGCGCGAAGCGTGCGCGGCCCATGGACTCCTGGTCCTCGAGGAACTGGCGCCTCTGCCCGCCCTCGCGCAGCTCAGAGCCGCCGCCCCGCCGGCGCCCGATGCCGCGGAGCTGGACGCGCACGGGCTCCTCATTCCGTTCGGCTGCGCGACCGCGTTCATCGAGAGCTGTCGGGCGCGGCAGGCCGACCGGCTCGAGCGCCAGCTCGAGGACATCCGGTTCGACACCGAGTCCCCCGGGTACCTGGTCGAAGGCTGGGAGTACCTGGGCGGCGCGGTCGGGCACGCGCACGCGCCGTGGCTGCTCGCCGCCCGGCTCTCGCGCCGGCTCGTCGAGACCGGGTCCAGCCCGCTCGTCACCCTCCTGGTCGCCGGCCCCGCGCCCCTGCCCCGCGACCTCTCGGTAGAGTGGCGGCTGTGGGAGCCGCCCGAGTGCAGCCGCGCGTCCCGGACCGTTCAGGGACGGCCCTCCGCAACGCCCGTCCCGGCTCCCCCGCCAGCGTGGCGGCCGGCGCCCCGGGCGGTGGCGGGCGCCGCGGGCGTCTTCGGAGCGGCTGGAGCCTTCGGCTCTTCGGCCGCGACGGCGGCCACGGCGTCGGCGGCGTTCGTCCTGCCCACCGTCACCCGGACCGGGCACTGGGACTTCGAGGCCCGCGTCCGCCGGGGAGCGCGGACGGTGGCGACCACGCGCGAGGGGTTCGGCGTAATCGAGGAGCCTTCGTTCTCCCAGATCTCGTTCGCGCTCCTGGGCGAGGCCCCCGAACTCGAACGCGCCTTCGGCGGCTGGATCATTCCCGCCGAATACGCGGACGTAGCCGTGATAGTCCGGCCCGCGCGCGTGGGCGCGGACGCGCTGGCCGCGGTCGGCCGCCGGGTAGCCGCGGGCAAGCGCGCGATCGTGCTCGCGCTCGACGCCGACGACGTGGCCGCGGTCAACGCCGCCGGGATCTTCTCGTTCACCCTCACGGGCGTCCCGTCTTTGGGACGAGTGCACTGGTTCCGGCCCGGGCCGTTCTCGGTCCGGGCGCCGGTCGCCCGCGGGGCGCCGGCGGACGATCCGGCGGCCACGCCCCGGTGGCTGGCGGACGAGGGGGACGTGCCGTTCCTGCCGGTGGCGTCGCTGGCTCCCCTCCCCAGCGCCACCGTGTATGCGGGCTCGGTTGCCGGTGCGTCCGATTGGGCGGCCGACATCCAGGTGGCGCAGGCGGGGGCGGGCCGGGTCGTCTTCTGCCAGCTCTCGCTCCTCGGCCATTTCGACCAGTACCTGGCCCGGCTCACGTTCCTCCGGCTTCTCGGTCTATAGTCAATAGCCAATGATTCATACGATCGTCTGTTTGAAGCAGGTCCCGGACACGACGCAGGTCCGGATCTCGCCGGAGACCGGGACCCTCGTGCGCGAAGGCGTTCCCTCGATCGTGAACCCGTACGACATGCACGCGGTCGAGGAGGCCCTGCGCCTCAAGGAACGCTACGGCGGCCGGGTCACGGCGATCAGCATGGGGCCGCTCCAGGCCCGCGAGGCCCTCCAGAAAGCCGTCTCCCTCGGCGTCGACGAGACCTTCCTGCTCAGCGACCGGTTCTTCGCGGGCGCCGACACGTGGGCGACCAGCTACGCGCTGGCCGAGGCGATCCTGTACTTCGGCCGCGATCTCCCCGTGGACCTCGTCATCTGCGGCAAGCAGTCGATCGACGGCGACACGGCCCAGGTGGGGCCGGGGATCGCGGCCCGGCTCGGCTGGACCCAGCTCACGTGCGTGGACGCCGTGCTCGCGATCGAGGCCAAGGCGAAGACGATCCGGGTCAGGCGCAAGCTCGAAGGCGCGCACGAGGTGCTCGCGGGCCCCCTGCCCGCCGTGCTCACGGTCGTGAAGGAGATCAACGAGCCGCGCCGGGCCGCCATGCCCGACCTCATCCGCGCCCTGCGCACGGTTCCGCCTGTGGTCACCGCCGCCGATCTCAAGCTCAACCCCGACATGACGGGGCTCAAGGGCTCGCCGACGAAGGTGCGCCGCGTCTTCCCGCCGCCCGCGCGGCCGGGGGGCGAGCTCCTCCGCCCCGGGAACGCGGACGAGGCGGCCCGGCTCCTCATGGACCGGCTCACGCACGCGGGGATGCTCGACGCCCTGCGGCGGGGGGGCACCGCCGAGGCCCGGGGCCGGAAGGCCGCGGCGGCCGGCGCGGCTCCCGGGGCGCCGATCGCCGAGGGCCGGCCGGCGGCGGGCACCCGCGGGGTCTGGGTCTTCGTCGAGCAGGCCGGCGAGGCCGCGGCGCCCGTTTCGTGGGAGCTCCTGGGCGTGGGCAAGGACCTGGCCTCGGACCTTTACTGCGAGCTGGCGGCCGTCGTGCTCGGCCACAAGGTCGACCCGCTGGTCCGCGAGGCCGTCGCCTACGGCGCCGCCACCGTCTACGCCATCGACGACCCCGTGCTCGCCCACTACCGCACCCAGCCCTTCGCGCACGGGCTGACGGCGCTGGTCAAGAAATACGGCCCCGAGGTGCTCCTGCTCGGGGCCACGACGACGGGCCGGGACCTGGCCTCCGCCGTCGCGACCCGGGTGCGCACGGGGCTCACCGCGGACTGCACGGGGCTCGCGATCAACAAGGAGCGCCAGATGCTCGAGCAGACGCGGCCCGCGTTCGGCGGGAACATCATGGCCACCATCCTGACCGAGAACCACCGGCCCCAGATGGCGACGGTCCGGCCCCGGGTCATGGCGGTTCCCGTCCGCGACCCCGGGATGCGCGGCCGGGTCGTGCACGAGAAGCTCGGGCTCGACGAGAAGGACGTGGGCGTCAAGGTGCTCGAGTACGTGCGCGAGGACCTGGCCGAGACCGTGGACCTCGACGACGCCGAGACGATAGTCGCCGGCGGCCGCGGGATGGGGTCGCAGGAGAACTTTCACCTGCTAGAGGAACTAGCAGGCGCGCTTGGCGGCGTCGTGGCCGCCTCCCGGGCCGCCGTGGACGCGAAGTGGATCTCGTACGCCCACCAGGTCGGGCAGACGGGGCGGACGGTCCGCCCCCGGCTCTACATCGCGTGCGGGATCTCGGGCGCGATCCAGCACCTGGTCGGGATGCAGACGAGCGACGCGATCATCGCGATCAACACCGATCCTGCGGCGCCGATTATGTCCGTGGCGACCTGGGGGGTCGTTGGGAACGCGCTCGAGATCGTGCCCGCCCTTACGAAGGCGCTCAACGCGGCGGGGTTCGCCGGGAAGAGGCCGGCATGAACGAGCGATTCGACTGCATCGTCGCGGGCGGCGGGCTCGCCGGGCTGACGGCGGCCTACACGATGGCGAAGGCCGGGCTCAAGGTCGCCGTGATCGAGCGCGGCACCGCGCCGGGGTCGAAGAACGTCATGGGCGGGGTCCTGTACCGCCAGCCGACGGAGCTCGTCTTCCCCGAGTTCTGGAAGCACGCGCCGGTGGAGCGGCCGGTCGCCCAGCAGAGCCTGTGGGTCCTGGGCAAGAAGGGGGCCGTCGAGTTCGGGGTCAAGAACCCGGCCCGGACCGGGCCGCCGTACAACGCCTTCACCGTGCTCCGGGCCAAGTTCGACAAGTGGCTGGGGCGGCAGGTAACCGACGCCGGCGCGCTCATCATCCCCGAGACCGTGGCCACGGACGTGATCTGGCAGGACGGGGCCGTGGTCGGGGTCAAGACCGACCGCGAGGACGGCGACCTCTACGCCGGGGCCGTGATCGCGGCCGACGGCGTCTTCAGCCAGATCGCGCTCAAGGCCGGGCTCCGGCCCGAGTGGCGCATGGACCAGGTCTCGCTCGCCGTGAAGGAGGTCATCGCCCTGCCCGCGGAGCGGATCGAGGACCGGTTCCACCTCTCCGACGGCGCCGGCGCCACGATCGAGCTGATCGGGGAAGCGACCATGGGCATGATGGGAATCGCCTTCATATATACGAACAAGGATTCCCTCTCCGTGGGCGTCGGCATCATGCTCTCGGAGTTCGTCAAGCAGCGGCGCAATCCGAACGACGTCCTCGAGAATCTCAAGGCCCACAAGGTCGTCCAGCCCCTGCTCGCGGGAGGGGTCACGCGCGAGTACGTGGCCCACATGATCCCCGAGGGCGGGTACGAGAGCATCCCGAAGCTGTTCACCCACGGCCTGCTCGTGGCCGGCGACGCCGCCCAGCTCGTGAACAGCTTCCACCGCGAGGGGTCGAACCTGGCCATGGTCTCGGGCCGGTTCGCGGCCGAGACCGTGATCGAGGCCGCCCAGCGGGGGAACTTCTCGGCGTCCGTGCTCTCCCGGTACCGGGACCGGCTGGACGGGAGCTTCGTGATGAAGGACATGCGCCAGTACGCGGGCATCGGCAGTTACCTGTCCCGGCGGCCGCACTACTTCACCGTCTACCCGGACATGGTCAACGACTTCCTCTTCGAGTTCTTCGCGATCGACAGCGTCCCGAAACGGGAGAAGCTGCGGATCATGATCCGCAAGGCGCTCGACGCGCGGTCGTGGTTCGGCATGCTCAAGGACGGCGTGGGGCTCCTCATGCGGCTCCTGCTGAAATCGGTATGAACCTCGAGGACAAGCTCTACACCGTCGGCTCGAAACCCGACGAGGCGGAATCCCACCTCGCGATCAAGGACCCGGCGCCGTGCCTGGGGCCGTGCGAGGCGAAAGGGCGCCCGTGCACGACCTTTTGCCCCGCGCGCGTCTACGTCTGGGAGGTGGACCGGATCACGGTCGCGTACAACAACTGCCTGGAGTGCACGGCCTGCCGGATCGGGTGCCCGTTCCAGAACATCGACTGCCGGTTCCCGCGCGGCGGGTTCGGCGTCGCCCACAAATACGGGTGATGAGCCTCTCCGGCCTCGCGGGGTTCCTGGCGGCGTACGTGCGGTCCATGCGCCTCTACTACGCCTTCATCACCGGGGTGGCCGGGTGGCTGGGCGTGAGCTACTACCAGTACGTCGCCGGCTCCCCGGGCCTCATCGCCCGGTCGACCATCGCGAGAACGGTCGAGGTCCCGACCCCGGACGAGAAGAAGCTCGTCATCCTCGTGATCCTGTTCCTGAGCTGGGGGATCAACCAGGTGATCAACGACTACCTGGGGCTAGCCGAGGACCGGATCAACGCCCCGCGGCGGCCCATGGTGACGGGGGAGCTGGACCCGGACAAGGCCCTGCTCCTGACGGGCTTCCTCCTCGCCGCCGCCGGGCTGGTCACCTGGCTGTACCTCGAGCCCGTGGCCCTGATCCCGCTCGGGCTGGGCATACTGCTCAACGTCGTGTACGAGCACGCGAAGGCCTGGGGCATCCTGGCCAATGTTGTATTTGGGCTCATGATCTCGATGTGCTGCCTGTTCGGCTACTTCGCGTGCGGCCCGACCGGGACCTACTTCCTGACCAGGAGCCGGATCTCGGTCCTGGTCATTGTCGCGGTCATGAACGGCCTCATGACCTTCTACACCTACTTCAAGGACTACGCGGGGGACAAGGCCGCCGGGAAGAGAACCGTCGTGGTCCGGTCCGGGCTCGAGAAGTCCCGGCTGATCGCCGTTCCCTCGGCGTTCCTCCCGTCCGCGCTGTTCGTAGTCCTGTACTTCGGGTTCCGGACGATCGAGATCGACCTCAACCGCGTGTTCGTGATCCTGGGCCTGCTGACCGTCTTCCTCGAGGTGTGGACCGGCGTCCTCTACTTCAGGAACCCGCGCGGGCGCATGACCTACGACTCGCTGATCACGAACTTCCGCGCCTGCGCGTGCGGCCAGGCCGCCCTCCTGGCCCTCTTCAACCCCGAGCTGGGGATGATGCTCTTCATCTTCTCGTACGTCTTCATCGGCTTCCTCTTCAGCCTGCACTCCGACGCCAAGGCCTGAGCCGAAGACGCCAGTTCCCGCATCCCCAGGGACTTCGTGACCGGGGCGCGGCCGCCCGCGGCCAGGAGCTCGAGGAAGGCCCCGTTCCCGAAATCGAGGTTATTGCTCACGACTTCCGCCGCGTAGCGGGAGGGATCGATGAGCGGCCGGCGCAGGTTCAGGGCAGTCGAGACGGCCGAGACCACGGCCCCGAACAGGCGGGCGCACCAGAGGGGGACGGTCACGCTCCGGAACTCTCTCCCCGGCAGGTAGAGGGCCGCGACCGCCCGGTACCAGCCGTCCGCGGTCGTCACCTCGGAGTCCAGGACGTTGAACGCCCGGCCCGCGGCCCGCGGGAGAACGGCGGCGAGATAGGAAGCGGCGGCCACGTTCCGGACGTGGGCAAGCGGCCACCGATTGCTCCCCCGCCACTTCCCGAAATGCACGATGAACGGCGTGGACCTCAGGAACGCGACGAGCCGGGGCACGAACGTTGAGTCCCCGACGCCCCAGACCGCGGCCGGGCGGATGATCGACCACCGGCGGGGGACCAGTTCCGCCCGGACGTGCCGCTCCGCCGCGATCTTCCACCGGGGATAGGGGTTGCGCGGGAACGGGTCCAGCGGCAGCTCGTCCTCGGACTCCCCGGAGAAGTCCCGTAGCCCATAGACGTCGGTCGTGGAGACGAAGACGAGCCGGCCGGCCCCGGAATCGCGGGTCAGCTTCACGAGGTGGCGGACCGAATCGTAGTTCGTCCGCCGGAACTCGCGGTCCCGGCCCACGTCGGAGGCGCGGCCGGCGCAGTGCACGATCGCGTCCGGGCCCCGGCCTCCCCCGGGGCCCGCCAGGTTGACCGCGCGTTCGAGCGACTCCAAACTGCCGGCGTCGCACCCGGCCACGGTGACCCGGCCCCGGCGCGCCAGCGCGGCGAGGCGGGGACTGGACGCGCCGTGCACGGCCGCGACCACGCGCCAGCCGGCCCGCACGAACTCCTCGACCACGTAGCCGCCGATGAACCCGGCGGCGCCGGTGACCAGCGCCCGTTTCACCTAGATGATCCCGTGCCGGAGGGCACCGGCCCGGATGATGGCCAGCGCCTGGTCCAGGTCCTGGATCGTGAGCGAGCTCATCACGCTCAGCCGGAGCCGGCATTCCTTCCGCCGCACCGCCGGATACGTGACCAGGTTCGTGAACACGCCCCCCCGGCGCAGGTCGTTGCTGAACCTGCCGAGCTTGTCCTCGTCCCCGACGATGACCGGGATTATCGCGGACTCGGTGTCGCCCGTGTCGAGCCCCATCCGCTGCAGCCCGGTCCTCAGGTACTCGATGTTCTTCCACAGCTTCCGGCGCTCGGTGCCGTCCTCCATCATCATCTTGAACACCTCGATCAGCCCCGCGATCACGGGGGCCGGGATGCTCGTGGAGAAGAAGTACGTCCGCGCGTAGTACCGCAGGTACTGGATGACCTTGCGCGTGCCGACGCAGTACCCGCCGATCGCGCCCGGGGTCTTGCTGAGCGTCCCGACCGTGAGGTCCACCCGGCCCGCGCACCCCTCCCTCTCCGCGGTGCCCCGCCCGGTCGCCCCGATGATCCCGACCGCGTGCGCCTCGTCCACGAGCACGCGCGCGCCGTAGCGCCCGGCCAGGTCGACGATATCGCCGAGCGGGGCCACGTCCCCGTCCATGGAGAACACGCCGTCGGTGATGATCAGACGGCCCTTTACGCTGTCCGGAAGCCGGCTCAGGATCTTCTCGAGGTGGTGCGTGTTCCGGTGCAGGAACACCTTGAGGTCCGCCCCCGAGAGCCGGGAGCCGTCGAAGATGGACGCGTGGTTGCTCGCGTCGTTGATCACGACGTCGCCGGGCCCGCAGATCGCGGAGATGACCCCGACGTTGGCCGCGTAGCCCGTGGGGAAGATCATGGCGTCCTCGGCGCCGTAGAACTCCGCGATCAGGACCTCGAGCCGGCGGTGGAGGTCCGTCGTGCCCGCGTAGAGCGAGACGGCGCCCATGCCGTACCCGTACTTGTCGCAGGCTTCCTTCGCCGCCGCAACCACGCGCGGGTGCGTGGTGAAGGAAAGGTACGAGTTGGAGCCCAGCATGATGACCTCGTGGCTGTCCCCGTCCCTCTCCCGGATCGTCGCCCGCCGGGCGGCCGGGCCGAGCAGTTGGAGGCCAAGCCCCTCCACGTACGAGGGGCCGGCGGACAGGAACGAGTCGAGCGCGTCGACCTTCCCGAAGATGTCTTCCGCCCCGTTCGCGCCGAGGAAGTCCTCGAAGTGGGCCTCGTGAGCGGTTTCGTCGACTGAATGACTGACCAGGGTCTCCATCAGTGTTTCTCCTTTTCCGCCCGGCGGCAGCGCAGGGGTTCGCCCCCGTCCGCGTGCACCGTGCAGAGGTTGCATTGCGAGCATTGCGAAGCCTGAACGGTTCCCGCCGCGAGCTTCCGGGGCAGGTCGGGTTCGCACACCAACGGACGGCTCAACCCGACCGCGGCGAACCCCAAGCCGGTCACGAGCTCGCGCATCTCCGAAAGAGTCCTGATGCCGCCCACGGGGATCACGGGAAGCCGCGTCGCCTCCCGGACGGCGAGGGCGGCGGGGACGTTGTAGTTCCGCTCGAAGCGCTTGAACCGCCCCGCGTGCCGCGGGAGCCCGAACCGCTTGACCGCCCACCTGACCGGCGCCGGGTAGCGGTTGAGAAGCGGGTTCGCGGCCGGCACCTCCGCCACGGGGAAGGCCCCCCGGATGATGTTGAGCGCGTACTCCATGGTGCCGTAGCTGATCTCGGCCGCCTCGACCCCGAGCCGGTCCAGGACGCCGGCCGTCCGGACCATGGCCGCGACCGTGATGCCCGGCTCGTTGTCGTCGGCGGCGCTGAGTTTCACGAGGACGGGGAAGTCCTCGCCGCACCTTTCCCGGACCGCGCCGAGGCAGTCCGCGAGGAACCGGGTCGGGTCGCCCCACCGGTCGGATCGGTCGTTGGTCCAGGGCGACAGGAACTGGTGGATGAGGTACCCGTGCGCGGCGTGGAGTTCGACGCCGTCGAACCCGGCGTCCCGGGCCCGGCGGGCCGCGTCCCCGAACCCGGCCGCGGCGGCCAGGACGCCCGGTCCGTCGAGCGCGCGGACGCGCTGGCGGAAGTACGTGCACGGGCGCGCGGAGGCGCCGACGACGGGCCGGCCCGTGACCGCGCCCAGGGTCTGGCGCCCCGCGTGCGCGATCTGCATGAGGAGCACGACATTCGGGGCAGCCTCGCGCACCCGGGAGACGATCGCGCGCCACGGCTCGACCTTGTCGGCCGAGTCTATGCCGCACTGCCCGGGCTGCATCGCGCGGCCCGCCTGCGAGGTGAAGACGAAGCCGGTGATGATGGTGCCGGTCCCCCCCGCCGCGAGGGCGCGGTAGAGGTCCGCGAGCCCGGGCCGCGGGAACCCGTTCGCGTCCCCCCATCCCTCGTAGGTCGCCGACCGGACGAACCGGTTCGGCAGGACGAGCCGGCGCAGCCGGGCGGGCGATTCGAGAACGGCGGCGGGGTCGCTCATCGCGGCTCGAAGAGCGCCCGGGCCGTCGCGAGCACGGCCTTGACGTAGGACCCGTGGTCCGCCGCCGCGCGCGGGCACGGCGGGGGACCGGCCACGGCCGCGGTCCGGCCGTCTCCCCAAGCCAGGTGGAGTCCCGCCCCCGGGTCTCCGGAGACGCCCCCGATCTCGACGGCGCCCGCCCCGGCCAGCTCGTCCTCGGCCGCCCCGGACAACGCTTCCGGAGTCGCGAACACGAGCTCGTATTCGCCCGCTCCCCCGATCAGGGAGGCGGCGGCCGGGATCCCGGCGGCCGCACCGAACCGGGCCGCGGCGGGATCCAGCGGGATCCGGTCCACGCGGACCTCGATCCGGCGGGCGGGGTTGACCGCGTGCAGGAGCCAGAGCGCGTCGAGGAACCCGCTGCTGGTGTCGATGCAGGAGGCCGCGTGCCGGTGGATGATCCCGGCCTCGCGCACCCGGGTCTCGAACCGGGGGGCCGGGAGTCCCTGGGCGGCGGCGGCGTTGGCGTCGCCGAGCCGACCGGTCACCCAGAGCCGCAACGGGCCCGGCGCGAGGACGTGCGTGAGCGCCCGGCCCTCGCGCACCCGGCCCATGGCGAACCCCGTGTACCGCCATTCCGCCGCGGACCCCATGTCGCCGCCGCACAGCCGGCATCCCGCCGCCTCGAGCACGCCCCGGATCCCGTCGGCCAGGCCGGAGACGAACCGCTCGTCCGCGTCCCGCGGCAGGCAGACCGCGTGCAGGTAGAGCTCGGGAACCGCGCCGGCCGCCAGCAGGTCGCTCAGCGTCGCGGTCGCCAGGTTCGCCCCCAGCAGCTCCGCGCCCGCCGGGTAGAACCGGTCCGCCAGGTGGAACCGGTCCTCCGCGGGGCTGAACTCGTCGACCGTGAGCGCCCACGTCTCGTTCCCGAGCGCGAGCAGCTCCGCGTCGCACTCGAAGGGCAGGTTGCGCTGGGCCGCCGGCCGGGGAAACCCGGCGTGGATCAGCCGGATGGCGTCGGCTTCGGTCATCGCGATCCCCCCAACAGCCGGAGTCCCCGGGGCAGGATCCCGGCCCGGACGGGCAGGAAGCCGCGCGGATCCCCGTCGAACTCGACCTCGCACCGGTCGGCGGAAGCCACGGTTACCTCCCGGCAGCGGCGGACGAAGACGCCGGGGGCGTCCACGACCCGGCCGGTGTAGAACCCGGGCACCAGCCCGAGCATGCCCGCCGGACTGCGGCCGCACACGGCCACGACGTAGAGGCTGCCGTCGGCCGGCCCGAGGTCGAGGTCGAGCCGCAATCCCGAGGCGAGGTGCGGATTCTTGACGATGGAGAGGTTGTTGACCCGCCTGAGCACGGTCCTTTCCCCGTCCACGGTGACCTCGAGGTCGGGCGGCCGCGCGGCCAGGATCGAGGCGACCACGGCGGCCCCGGTGCCCGCGGCGTCGCCCGCGTACCGGCGCCACCGGTTCGCGAGCCGGGCCACCGAGGCCCCGAGCCCGACGTTCAAGCTGCACCCGAAATGGGCGGTCCGCGCCGATCCGTCCGCGGAGCGGAACGTTGCCCGCACCACGTCGACGGCGCGCGCGGGCGAATCGACGAGGGAGGCCACGGCGGCGGCCGGATCGAGCGGAATGCCGTGGAACCGGCAGAAATCCGGGCTGGTCCCGGAGTAGAGAACGGCCAGCCCCAACCCGGGGTCGCCCCCCGCCACGACGCCGTCGAGGACCTCGTTGATGGTGCCGTCGCCCCCGACCGCGACCACGGCGTCGACCCCTTTGGCCGCCCTGGCCAGCTCGAACGCGTGGCCGGGACGCGCGGTCGCGACCTGATCGAACGCGACTCCCGCCGCGCGGAGCCCGCGCTCCCAGGCCGGCCAGAGCCGCCGGCCGCGGCCGGACCGCGACCCCGGGTTCATGACGAGGAGGAGCTTCACGGATAGACCCCGATCCGGCGGTAGAGGGGGGTCGGACGCCCGCGGTCCCAGCGGGCCACGAGCTCGCGCGTGATCTCCCAGGGCAGGGGCGTGGACTTGACGCCGTGCGCGGCGATCAGCCGGTGGATCTCGGGCCCTTGAGTGCAGCAGAGCCAGTCCAGGCACGGAGTCCGGAACGCCGCCCGCATCCGGGCCAGAATGACGGCGAAATCCTCCGTCCGCACGTTCCCGAACGAGAGGTTCAGGAACTCGCACGGCTGGACCTCCCCGTTGGCGTTGAGGTAGAACCGGTCGGTCGCCCCCGAGGTGCACCCGAACACGTCCTCGGATTCCTCGAAGACCTGGGCGGCGAGGGCGGGGTAACCGGCGGCCCCGGCGCCGTTGTACCGGACGTGCTCGCGCCGGATCCGGGCGATCAGGACGGGGTCGGCCTGCATCCCGGCCCGGCCCAGCCACTTGCCGGCCGGCTTGGGGTGAATCAACTGCACGAAGTCGCAATCCGCTTCCCGGGCAAGCTCCATGAGCCTCGCCAGGTCACCGGCCCGCAGGTGCTCCTCGGAAAGCACGGAGTTGACCGCGGTCGCCAGCCCCGCGCGCCGGCACACGGCGAGCGCCCGGAGCGCGGCGGCGAAGGATCCCGGGATCCCGGTGAAGGCGTCGTGCGCGGCCGCGTCGGGGGAATGGACCGAGATCATGACCCCGAACAGCCCGGCCTCCTCAAGCTCGCGCGCGGCCTCCGGGGTAAGGGCGGCCCCGACGGTGTTGATCCAGACCTCGGACCGCCGGTCGATGGACCGGAGCAGGTTGAGAAGCCTCTCCCGCCGCAGGAGCGGCTCCCCTCCCTCGATGTCGAACATGGACACGCCCGCATCCTGCATGGCCCGCGCCGCCTTGCGCATCGTCGCTTCGTCGAGGTCCGCCCCCGCGTCCAGCCGCTGGTAGCAGTGCTGGCACCGGTAGCCGCAGGCCTTGGTCATCGAGAACACGACCGTGAGCGGGCCGGGCGGCGTGCGCAGGAGCTTGGCCTCGAGCGCGTTGAAGAACGCGGGCGTGGGATACGCGGGCAGGTAGAGATGGATCTTGAACCCCGGGGAAACCCGGACCGCCTTCGAATGACGGAAGACCAGGAGGAGGACGAGCGCGCGCTTGAGGAAAAGAGAATAGGCTGCCGGCGACCAGCGGAACAGGCCCGGGTGGAGCGCGTACCGGGCGGCGACGTGCCCGGCGATCCGGACGTAGAGCAGGAGCTTGCGCCATCCCGTGAGGAACCGTTTCCCGTTGCCGGACTTTCCCGTGTTCATGCCGGGAAGGGATACAGTGCAACCCGCGTGCCGGGACGCGAAAGAGCCCTGGAACGGGGATCATGCGGCAGGGCCGGCGGCCCTGGGGGATTTTCCGCCAGCCGGGGTTTGGGCCTGCGGGATTTCCCCGCGTCGCCGCTATCCCGGAACCAGCCCGCCCTATCCCGCTGGTGGCCTGACCGCGCAATACCACCGGACCGCGAGCAGGACCCCGGCCAAGAGCAGCCACCGGCCCACTCGGACGAATCGGAGCGCGGCCCAGGAAAGCGGCCCCGCTTCGCGGGGCGCCGCGAACCCCAGCCAGCCCGCGGGGTCGTCGTCGGTCGCGGTCAGCTCGACGTCGGGGCCCGGGCACCAGACCCAGGCGGACGCCCAGTCGGATGCCCCAGGGGCATCCGCGGCCGGCCGCACCGTGCGCGTCCGGCCGGATGAATCCTTCACCGCCAACCCGACCCGGTCACCGGACCCGATCCCCCGGAACTCGAGCCAGGACCAGCGCCACTGTTTATGCACCTTGGCCGTGAGCGTCCCGCGGTCCGCTTTGCCCTGCGGGCCCCACGACCCGAGCGTCCCGCGGTTCGGGATCGACCGTACCGCGGGGGCGAGGGCGCCCGGCCGGAACCCGGCGCCCGTGCTCCGGAGGACGGTCATGTCCGCCGGCGGACGGACGCTGACCGGCAGGATAGAGCGGATCGTGGGATCCCGCAACATCGCGGCCAACCCAGCGGCATCGGGATACGGATAGTCCCAGCCGGCCGCGGGACCCAGGTCGGCCACCCGGCCGGTGGCCACGCACGCCTCGACGTGGGCGATCCGGATGCCGACGCAAGCCCGCCGGGCGGGGGCGGTATCGAGAATGAAGCTCCGGGTCGACCGGATGAGTCCGTAGGCGTTCCCCAGCACCCAGACCATGGCCGCCCAGCGCAATACCTGGCGGCTCCGGGGAGCGGCGCCGAGAGCCGGGAGCAGAAAGGAGAAAGCGACAAAGTTGGCCAGCAGGCCGGGGGCGAGGACGTCCGAGTACCTGGCGCTGACCGGGGGGGCGCCGGCCCCCCGGCCGAAGGCGACGGCGGCCGCCTGCAGGAGGACCCAGAGCCCGAGCCCCACGGCGAACCGGCCGGGTCCGTCGTCCCCGGCGCGGCGGCGGGCCCAGGCCGCGGCGAGCCAGCACCAGGGCAGCCAGTTGACCAGGCTCCAGGGCGCCCAGTCGTTCGGCCAGGACAGGATCCGGGCCAGCGCCCGCAGGAACTCGGCCGCCGAGCGGGCGTGGTAGCCGGCGTGGGCCGGATACGCGACGAGGAGGAAAGCCCCTCCCGCCGCGATCGCTCCGAAGACCAGGACCGTGGCACCGGGCCGGACGACCCGGATCGCCCGGCTTCCCCGGTCCCGGATTCCGGCGACCGCGTACATCCCCGCGACCGCGGCCGCCGTGAGCACGCCCGACGCCATCGTGAACACGGCGGCCACCGCCGTCAGCGAGCCCGCGATCCACGCCGGGGACCAGGGACGGGCCGTCACGACCAGCCGGATGGCGAGCACGCCGAACCCGACCAGGAGGTAGATCATGGATTGATATCCTTCGAGCGTGTTCTCGTAGCCGAACGGGCACAGGAAGAGGACGGCGCAGACGGCAAAGAGGGCGGGCCGGGCCCGCGGAGCGGACGCGAAAGCAAGGAACAACCCGGTGCCGATGCCGGCCATGAGCAGAGCGTTGACCGCGCACTCGAGCCGGACATCCCACTGCCCGTTCGCCGCGAGCAGGCCGAGCGACAGCAGGCGGGTGAAGAGCAGGCGGTGTTCGTTGTGGGGCGCGATCCACATGGAGGGCGTGAGCGTCCCGTCCAGCCACGGCTTGAAGAGGCGCATGGCTCCCCCGTCCCAGGGGTCCCAGTAGGCCAGGTCCGAGCCCAGGGCCGAGATCATCCAGAGGCGGGTCCCCAGGATCATGGCGAACAGGGCCAGCGCCGCCCCGCCCGCTGGCACGTCGAAGGCCTTCCGCACTACCCTACACCTTCGACGACGGACCCGTCCGGGTCCGCTAGAACCAGCTAGACTTCTTCTTCTCGGCCGGCTGGCCCGTCGTCGTCGCGGTCGGGGCGACCGCCGGGGCCACCACCGCGGGGCCGCAGACGATCCCGAGCTGGTCGATCATCTTGACCGCGTCCTTGGCGCCCCACCGCTCCGCGATCCGGTCGCCCTGCAGCCGGAGGACCTCGACGAACCCGGCGCGGAACGCGCGGCCCGAGGCCGGCGCGCCCAGGAAGGCGCCATTCTGCGTCCCGGTGCAGAAGCCCCGGACCGAGATGCGCTCGCCGGAGACGATGACGTCCTCGATCGTGTACGCGAGGTCCGGGAACGAGGCGCGGAGGGCAGTAACCCCTCCCTTGAACCCCGCGGCGTCCGGGTTCTTGCCCGGCGCCGGATCGTGGTCCACGAACCCGGCCGCCAGGAGGGCGTCGGCGCGGGCGAGGTCGCCCTTCGCGAGGACGGCGTCGACGAACAGCCGCGCCACCGCCTCGTTGGCTTTGGACTGCGCCTGCAGGATCCGGAGCTGGGAGGCGGCCGAGAGCCGGATCACGAGCGACCGGATCTTGCCCCCGAGCACGGTCACCTCGACGAACCCGTCCACGGGCGACACGGAGAGGCGGCGCACGGTGTCGTAAGCGAGGCTGGTCGGGTACGTGACCCGGCCGCCCTCGCTGGCCTGCCGGTTCCCGGACTCCATGTGCCAGGATTGCGTGGCGAGCGACTGGAGCCAGGCCTCGATCTGGACCCGGCCCGCGACGCCCGCCGTTTCCGGCGCCTTTACCGAAGCGTCGTCGGCGAAGAGCTCGCCCGCGGCCGGGAGCCGGGCGGCGTTGACCGCCGCGTCGAACTGCTCGGCCACCTGAACCTCGACGGGCTTGTCCTTGGCCAGCCCCGCCGCCGGGATCCCCATAGCCAACCACACCGCCACCGCCGCGCCGCACCCGATCCTGGTCATGCTTTTCCTCCCCCCGCGGCGTCCCCCCTGGGACGTTTTTCGCCCTCCCGCGGGCACCCCATTATATGATCGAAGGGCCATGAAAGCGCGCTGGCTCACCCCCACCCTCCTCGCCCTCGGTCTGCTAATGCCCGTCGCCGCATTTGCGGCGCCTGCGGCCGCGAAGCCGGCCGTTGCGGCCGCCGAAACCACCCGGCCGAGCCTCGATCTGGCCGACGGCTGGGAGGCCGTTTCCATCCGGACGCCGTCCGGCCGCGCCCCGGCGGGCGGCTGGACCCGCGGGAGCCTGCCCTGGCTCTTCTGGTCCGAGGCCAAGGGCGGATCGTCGTACGCCTGGTACCGGCGGAAACTCCCCGTTCCCGCGGCGTGGCGCGGAAAGCGAGTCTTCCTCCGGCTCGCGGGGGCCAAGTTCGACGCGCACGTGTACCTCGACGGCAAGCTCGTGGGAACGCGGCTCGAGGGGTACACGCCGTGGGAGATCGAGCTCAAGGGAATCCGCGCGGGAGCGACCCACCGGCTCGAGATCAGGTGCCAGGACTGGGGCGCGACGTTCGCCGACGGGCACATTCTGCCCGCCGACGTCCAGGGCGATATCCGGTACATGACGGGCGGCCGGACGCTGGCCCCGATCGGGGGCGTCTTCTACGCGTTCGGACTCTGGGACGGGGCCCGGCTCGAGGCGCGGCCCGCCGCGTATCTGGACGACATCGCGATCACGCCGTCGGTGCGCAACGGCGCGCTCGTGGTAACCGGCGCCGTCGCGGGAGGCGATGCAAGGCCGTCGCCGGGAAAGCGCACGATCGATGCCGCCGTCCTCTACAACGGGAAACCGATCCTGCACCTGGCCGCGACCCGGACTGGCTCGGACGGCCGGTGGCGGCTCGGCGGCCCGTTCCCGGAGGCCCCGCGCTGGTCGCCCGAGACCCCGAACCTGCTCTCCCTGCGCCTCTCCCTGCGCGGGGCCGGCCCACGCCCCGAAGATGTGGTCGAGATCCAGTTCGGATTCCGCGAGCTCTGGGCCGAGGGCGCGGACTTCCTGCTCAACGGCGTGAAGCGGCACCTGCTCGCGACCAGCACGTGGCCGGCGACGGTGCCCCAGTCGCGCGACCAGGTGCGCGAGGTGATCCGGCAGGTCAAGGCCGCGAACTCGATCGCCATGCGGCTGCACACCCAGCCGTGGCGCGAGGTCTGGCTCGAGGAGGCCGACGCCTTGGGGCTGATGATCATCGACGAGGCCGCGCTCTGGTGCGACGGCGGGGGCGGGTACGCGTACAAGGACCCCCGGTTCTGGGAGAACTACCGGGCCCACGTGACCGGGATGGTCCGCCGGGACCGCAACCACGCCTCGCTCGTGATGTGGAGCCTCGAGAACGAGCTCCTGCACTGCGGGGGCGGGTCGACCGATCCCGGGCTCGAGGGCAAGCTCGCTGATCTCGGAAAATACACGAAGGCCCTCGACCCCGGCCACCTGATCACGTACGAGGCCGATCTCGATCCCGGCGGCGCTGCCGACGTCATCGGACTGCACTACCCGCACGAGCTCCCGGACTTCGCGGACTGGCCCGACACCGCGAACTGGCTCGGGGGCGAGGCGCTCACGGGCACCGCCGGAGGGTTGATGGGAAGCCGCGGGGCGAAGTTCAAGTGGGACAAGAGGAAGCCGCTGTACATCGGCGAGTACCTCTGGGTGCCGGACGGCACCCCGGCCGCGGGTGCCATCTACTACGGCGACGAGGCCTACCTCGACACCGGGCTCTACAACAAGCGGGCGAAGGCCCGGAGCTGGGAGGACCAGGCGGTCGCGTACCGCGCCGCCGGCGTCTCCGGCCAGTGCCCGTGGACGATGTTCGAGGGCGAGACCGCCCGGTTCCCGCTCGACCTCAATCCTTCCGCGAACATCTTCTGCCAGGCCCAGGCCGGCGCCTACGTTCCCGCGGCCGCGTACCTGCGCGAGTGCGACACCTGGTTTTACCGGGGTTCCCCGGTCACGCGCACGTTCGACGTCTTCAACGACACGGCCGTCCACGCCCGGATGGAGCTGGGCTGGGGCATCGGGCCGGCCGGCCCGAACGGCACGGCCACCCTCTTCCTCGAGCCCGGCGGCCACGCGGTGGTGCCCATCCAGGTGTCCGCCAACACGGCCTCCTCCTCGACGCTGGCCGTCTTCAGCGCGGTCCTGACGGTCAAGGGCTACCGGGTCCACGAATCCACCCAGCCGTGGGTCCTGGAGCCGCCGCTCCGGCTGGTCGCGCCCCGGAACGTCCGGGTCCGGCTCTTCGACCCCTCAGGTACTTTCAGTACCTGCCTCGCGGCGGCGGGGCTGAAGACCAAGAAGCTCAAGTCGCTGGACGACGTCGCGAAGCTCGACGCCGCCCGCGATCTCGTCGTCATGGGCCCGGGATCCCTCGGCCGCGCCGGGGACTCCTCCACCGTTTCCGCGGACCTGCCCGAAGTCGGCCGGATCGTAGCCGGACGGAGCGCGGTCGCCGGATTCCTCGCCCGCGGCGGCCGCCTGCTCGTGCTGGAGCAGGATTCGTTCGGCGGAATCTTCCCCGGCGTCAACCTGGTCGAGCATGCCGCCACGATGGCGTTCCCGGTCGGGCCGGACTCCCTCCTGCGCGGCATCGGCCCGAACGACCTCAAGTTCTGGCACCCGGGCCACTACGTCAGCCGGCGCGCGATCCGGCGCCCCGGCTCCGGCGGCGCCCGGTCGCCCGTCGTGACCGGCAACCGGGACGCGCTCGACCTCGCCCCGGTCATCGACCTCCCCGTCGGCCCCGGGCGCGTCGTGCTCGTGCAACTGCTCGCGGGCGAGAAGCTCGCGACCGAGCCCGCGGCCGGCCGGCTGATCCAGAACGCCCTGGACTCCCTGGCATCGCCTTCGCCGCTTACTCCCCCTGCCGCCGTCATCGGCTCCGAGGCGTTCGCGAAACGGGTCGAGGGCCTCGGCGTCCGGATTGCGCGCACGGCGGGCACCCCGCGCGATCTCGCGACCGCCTCGCTCGTCATCGCGGACGGCGCGCTCGACGCGGCCGCCCGCGACGCGATCGGGGGCTGGCTGACGACGGGCGGCGGCCGGACCCTGTACTGGCACGAGCCGGACCCCGCCAGCTTTAACGAAGCTAGGGGCCCCCTCGGGTTCGCCGACCTCGACCTCATCCCCGCGCAGTCGCCGCTCCTCGTGCCCGCCCGGCTCTCGCCCGTGCTCGCGGGCATCCCGCGCGAGGACCTCTACTTCCTTGGGGGCCTCAGGGGCGAGGCGTGGGAGCGGGCTCGGGACGCCGATCCCTCGGTAATCGCCGAAGCCCTCGTCCCCGTGATGCCGGAGGCCTCCGGGACGACCGTGGCCGCGGTGAATATGTCCCTCTCCCCCGCGGACGCCGGCGGGCCGGCCCCCCTGGGGGGAGGGGTCGCGCTCTGGCGGAACGGCGCGCTGTCGGCCACGGTCACGATCCTGACCGCCGGCCTCTACCCGGTCACGCTGGTCGCGGGAGGCACGCCCGCCCGGGGCGGATGGCCGCTCGTCGAGATCCGGGCCAACGGCGCCGAGGCGGGCCGGATCAGCCTAACCCGGAGCCCGACGGGTCCGTACGCCGGGCTCGTGGGCCTGCCCGCGGGAGACGTCAAGCTCGAACTCGCGTTCGTGAACGACACCACCGCCCCCGGCGAGGACCGGAATATCCTGATCCGGTCCATCACGATCGCGCCCGTCCCGTGGACTCCCGAGGGGTACGAGCTCCTGGCCCTGCCCGCGGCGCTGGTCCTGCGCGAGAGCCCCGGCAAGCGGGTCTTGGTCGACTGCGTCCGGTGGCCCGGGGCGAACGCGGTGAACCGGCCGCGCGCCGACCGGTATGCGTCCGCCCTGTTCGCGAACCTGGGCGCGGGATTCGCCGCCCCGGCGCCGGACCCGGACTGGGTTCCCGCCGGCGCGTTCAAGAAAGTGGGGGAATTCGAGAACTTCTCCGCGAACCCGGACCGCCTCTACTTCGGGTCCAATGGGGCCGCCGAGGCCCCTTTCACGTGCGCGACGGCGGGGCGGTACGGCGTATGCTTCCGCGGCTCGAGTACCCCGCTGGGCGGGATCTACGGCCGGGTGCGCGTAACGGTGGACGAGAAGCCGGCGGGCGAGATCGACATCCCTTCCGAGAACACGGGGCTGTTCGAGACCGGTGCCAGCCTGGACCTGACAGCCGGTCCGCACACGGTCCGGGTCGAGTTCCTGAACGACGAGTACAAGCCCCCCGAGGACCGCAACCTCGAGGTCACCGCCGTGGGATTCAGGAAGGTAACGGAGTAAAGCCTAGCTCACCGCCGCGTCACAAATCGTTAAGCCAGCCCAGGATGCCGCCGGTACGGCCCTTCTTCTTCGATTCCTTCTTCGGGGCGGCGGTGGCGGTGGCATCCACGAGCCCGAGCTGGCGCGCGAGCGACCCCGAGTCGAGCTGTTCCCACCGCTCCGCGATCCGGCCGTTCTCCAGGCGCAGGATGTCGATGGCGCCGACCTTGACCTGCCGGTACGTGGCCGGGGCGCCCTGGTAGGGGCCCTGGTGCGTGCCGTCCCAAGTGGACCGGACGATCACGCGGTCGCCCGCGACCAGGACGTCCTCGACCGAGACCCGGAAGTCCGGCATCGCAATTTTCAGTTCGGCGAGCCCGTGGCGGAACCCGGTCGCGGTGCCGGCCCGCCCCGGCAGCGGGGCGTGGTCCACGAACGCGGGCGTGAGCCAGCCGTCGAGCGCGTCGAGCTTGCCCTGGTTGACCACGTCCTCGTAGAAGGTGCGGATGGACGCTTCCGCCGCGGATGCCGCCGCCGCGGCCAGCATGGCCATCGAGCCCGGGCTGAACGGGGGCGTGTACGACTTGACCTTGCCGCCGTCGATGACCGCCTCGCCCCGGGCCTCCATGCTCTCGACGCCGAGCGCGCGCAGGCTGTCGTAGATGACCCGCGCGGTCCACTTGAGCGCGACCGCGGTGCCCGGCAGGGACGCCCCGGGGGCCCGGGCGCCCGCCTCCGTGCGATACGCGTGCGCGGTCACGCCCTGGGCGTAGACGCGGATCTGTTCCCGGCCCTTGACCTCGAGCCCCCCGGGCTCCCGGATGACGCCGTCCGGCGCGAACCAGGCGACGAAGGCGTCCACGTTGCCCGCGTTGAGCGCCGCCTCCATCTGGTCGAGGACGGCCGCCGGGGCCGCCGGCGGCGTTGCGGCCGCCGGCCCCGCCAGCAGGAGCAGGCACAACGCTTGGAGACGCAGGCTATTTGGCAAAGCCCTGGACCATCTTCGCGATCTCCTTGCGGAGGGCGTCGATGTTCTTGCCCTGGGCCGTCCCCGCGTATTTGGCCAGCCCGGTCTCGACTTCCACGATCCGGAAGGTCACGACGGGCATTTCCATGAACTTGCCGTAGGTGCCGATCCCCATGAGCTGGGCGTTCAGGAGCTTGCCGAGGTGAACGGCATCGGCGTCCGAAGACACGCCCGCGAGCGCGAGGACCTGGCCCCGGAGGGCCTCGTCCATGTGCTCCCGGTCGATGACCCGCCACTTTCCGAGCTTCATGAGCTCGGTCCGGATGATGTCCGTGACCACCCCTGCCTCGGTCTTGTCCGCGTTCTGGACCTGGACCGTGGAAACCGCCAACACCGGCGCGTTGGCCGGAGCTTCGACCGCCGCCGGCGGCTTTCCCGTCCCCGGCTCGCCGGCCTTCACGGACTCCTTCGACCCGCACCCGGCAATCGCCAGCGCACCAATCCCCATGAGTACGAACGGTAGCGTCTTCATAAGCCCATAGTGTAGCAGGCGCCCCCAAGTTTTTTGCTATAACGGGTCCTGATGGCCGCCGAAGCATGAGCTCCGTCACGCTCGATCTCCCCGCCGACGTACTCGAGGCCGCCGCCCGGCTGGCCCAACAGCGCAACGTGCCCCGCGGCGAGATCTTCGCGCTCGCGATCGGGGCATGGACGAAGGTGGAGGCGCTCGAGGCGGAGCTGACGGAGGCTAGGGGGCAGGCCGGGCGCCAGGCGAACCGGCTCGGTATCCTCGCGCGCGACCTCGAGGAGGCCCGGGCGGGGGCCGCCCGGCTCGCGGCGGAGCTGGACGAGGTCCGGCGGGCCCGCGACGAGGGCGACGCCGCCCGCCGGGCCCTCGAGGCGGAGCTGGGGCCGGTCCGCGCGTCGCTCGAAGCGGCGCGGGAGGAAACGGCGAAGTTGCGCAAGGAAACCGCCGCCGCCGTCCGCCGGGCCGGCGAGCTCGAGGAGCTGGACCGGAAGAAGATCGTGACGGTCATGCGCGACGCCGAGGTGGCCAAACTGCGCGCGCACGCCCAGGATCTCGTCGTCCAGGTCCAGAAGATGGAGAAGGACCTCGAGTACCAGAAAATCGAGACCTCCCTGGCGCGGGGCAAGCTCGAGGCGACGGCCCGCAAGCTCGCGGTGACCGACCGGCTCCGGCGCCGGCTGGATGCGAAGCGCAAGGCGCTCGAGCGCGACGGCTTCGCCAGCGAGCGCGAGATCGGCCGGCTCCTGCGCGACCGCGGCCGGCTCCGCGAGGAACTGCGCCGGGTCGCCCGGATCATCAACAGCGGGCTCAGCGAAAGGAGAACGCACAAGTGAAGAGATCCCCCGAGGAATTTCCCGCCGGTTTCACCTGGGGCGCCGCCACGGCCGCGTACCAGATCGAGGGGGCGGCGCGCGCGGACGGCCGCGGCCCATCGGTCTGGGACGCGTTCTCGCACCGGCCCGGCGCCACCTTCGACGGCAACACGGGCGACGTCGCGTGCGACCACTACCACCGCTGGCGAGAGGACGTGGCGCTGATGCGCCAACTGGGGCTGGGCGGGTACCGGTTCTCGGTCAGCTGGCCCCGCGTCATCCCGGCGGGGACCGGCCGGGTCAACGCGAAGGGCCTCGCGTTCTACGACCGGCTCGTGGACGCCCTCCTCGCGGCCCGGATCGACCCCTGGATCACGCTCTTCCACTGGGACTTCCCCCTCGCCCTGTACGACCGCGGCGGCTGGCTCTCCCCCGATGCCCCGAAGTGGTTCGCGGACTACGCGGGAGTGGTGGTGAGGAAGCTCGGCGACCGGGTCGGGCACTGGATCACGCTCAACGAGCCCCAGTGCTTCGTCGGCATCGGCCACTCCGACGGCGGCCACGCCCCGGGCCTGAAACTCGACCTCCGCGACTGCCTGCTCGCCGTCCACCACGTCCTGCTCGCGCACGGCCTCGGCGTCCGCGCGATCCGGGCGGCCGCGAACCGCAAGGTTCTCGTCGGCCCCGCCCCGATCTCGACGTTCACGGCGCCGGCCACGGACGCCCCGCGGGACGTGGCGGCGGCCCGCCGGGCAACGATGGCGATCACGGGGCCCAACCTCTGGGCGCTCACGTGGTGGCACGACCCGATCGTTCGGGGACGCTACCCGGAGGACGGACTCAGAGCTTTCGGCAGTAGCGTCCCCGCGCACTCGCGGCGCGACCTCGAGATCATGTCGCCGCCGCTCGATTTCTTCGGGCTCAACTTCTACCGGGCGGGAGTGGTCAGGGCCGGCCGCGGCGATGCGATCGAGAATGTTCCGGCTCCCGTGGGCCATCCGTTGACGTCCTTTTACTGGCGCATCCAGCCGGAGGCGCTCTACTGGGGCCTCCGGTTCTACCACGAGCGGTACCGGCTCCCGATGGCGGTCACCGAGAACGGGCTCGCGAACCCGGACTGGGTCGCGCTCGACGGGCGCGTGCACGATCCCCAGCGGATCGACTACACCGCCCGGCACCTGCTGGCGTTTCGCCGGGCGATCCGGGACGGCGTCCGCGCGCTGGGGTACTTTCACTGGTCCCTGCTCGACAACTTCGAGTGGGGCGAGGGGTACCGCCAGCGGTTCGGGCTGATCCACGTGGATTTCCCCACAGGGCAGAGGACTCCCAAGGACTCGTTCCACTGGTACCGGAACGTGATCGCGACCTGCGGGGCGAGCCTGGGGACCGGGTACTGAGCCCGCGGGCCCAGCAAGCGTGGACGGGACGGCCAAGCTCTTCGAGGCGATCCAGGCCCGCGACGTCCGCCGGGTGAAGGCGCTCCTGCGCGAGGACCCGGCGCTGGCGCGGGCCCGGGACGAGCAGGGCACCTCGGCGCTCATGATGGCGGCCTACGCGGAGGCCCCCGCGATCGCCCAGGTCCTCCAGGACGCCGGCGCCCCGGTCAACGTCTTCGAGGCGGTGGCGCTCAACCGCGAAGCGGTCGTCCGCGACCTGCTCGCGGTCACGCCCGACCTCCTGCGCGCGGTCTCGCACGACGGCTGGACGCTCCTGCACCTGGCCGCCTATTTCGGCCACGCCGGTCTCGTCGACGACCTGCTGGGGCGGGGCGCCGACCTGCACGCGATCGCCCGGAACCAGATGGTGAACCAGCCCGTGCACTCGGCCGTGGCGGGCCAGCGGCTCGCGGTCACGGACCGCCTCCTGCGCGCCGGGGCCCGCGTCAACGCCGGCGCCCTGGGCGTCACGCCCCTGCATCTCGCCGCGCATGCCGGCCACGAGCCGCTCGTCGAGCTCCTGCTCGCGTTCGGCGCGGACACGCGGGCCCGGGACGCCAACGGCCACACCCCCGCCGACCTCGCCACCGAGAACGGTCACACCGCCGTCGCCGGGTTCCTCCGCAAGTACTGATCCCATGGGAACGACCTTCCTCGAAATGCTTGCCCCCGGCGAGCACCGGCGCAAGCCCTGGACGCATGGTGACGTCCTCGTCACCGAGGAGCGCGACTGGCGGCTGAACCGGGCGTTCTACGCGCGCGTCGGGCAGGGCTGGAAGTGGACCGCAAGGGGAAACTGGACCGAGGAGCAGTGGCGGGAGTACGCCGAGGACGGGGACGTCCGGACCTGGATCGCGCGCCGGGGACAGGACTTGGCGGGCTACTGCGAGCTCCGGAAGGAGGACGGGGAGGTCGAGATCGTGTACTTCGGGCTCACCCCCTCCTGCACGGGCAGGGGACTGGGGGGCGAGTTCCTGTCGCGCATGCTCGACGAGGCCTGGGGCTGGGGCCCGACGCGCGTCTGGCTGCACACGTGCTCGCTGGACCATCCCGGCGCGATCCCGAACTACCTGGCGCGCGGGATGACCATCGCCAAGGTCGTGGAAGAGATTCTGTGATGAGTGGCATAATGGCCCCATGACGGCGCATCCACCGGCCTGGCTCAACACGCTCGGCTGTCCCGACTGGTCGCTCGAGACGATAGCGCACCACGCCAGGGTGTTCGGCTACTCGGGGATCGAACTGCGCACTAACGAGGACGGCAACCACTTCCATCCGGGCGCATCCGACGAGGAAGCCGAGCGGGTCGCCCGCCTGTTCAAGCAGGCGGGAGTCCCGGTCATGAGCGTGATGGGATACGCCCGGTTCGCCCACGCGGACCCGGGCGAGGTAGCGGCCAACCAGGCCCTCACGCGGTCGCTCATCCACCAGGCCCGGATCCTGGGCGCCCCGTTCATCCGCGTCTTCGCCGGGAACCTGCCCGCGGGGGCCGACCGCTCCGCCATGGTCAGGACGGTCGGGGACGCGCTTCACCCGGTGGCCGAGGAGGCCCTCGCGGCCGGGATCCGGATCGGGCTCGAGACCCACGACGACTGGTGCTCGGGCAATCTCATCAGCGCCGTCATGGACCGGGCCAAGTCCCGGGGGCTCGGCGTCGTCTACGACATCCTGAACGCCTGGGAATCGGGGATAGAGCCCTGGGATGTCGCCTACCCCTTCCTCAAGCCTCATATCCTGTACTGCCACCTGAAGGACGGGTACCGGCTGGCCGACGGCAAGCTCCGGTACGTCCTGCTCGGGGCGGGCGACCTGCCCCTGCGCGCGATCCTGGCCAGGTTCAAGGCCGACGGGTACGAGGGTGCCTTCAGCTTCGAGTGGGAGAAGAAGTGGCACGCCGAGCTCGAGGCCCCCGAGCGCGCGATGCCCCACTTCCCGCACAAGGTGAGATCCGTCTGGGCTGAAGTGTAGGGTGCCCGGAGTTTCGCCGTCCGGCGAAACTCCGACGCGTGCGCCCGCACGCGCGCGGTCAGTCCGGGAGAGGCTTGCCCTTGGTCTCCGGCGCCAGCCAGATCACGGCCAGCCCGGCCAGGTAGACGAGGGTGATGGTCGCGCTCATGCGCGCGTAGGAGCCGCCGTAGACCCCGTGGACGAGGGCGCCCGAGTAGAGCGCCCCGCCCGCGGCCAGGATGCGGCCGAGGTTGAAACTCAACCCCTGCCCCGTCGCCCGCACGGCGGTCGGGAACAGCTCGGGGAGGTAGAGCGGCAGCCAGCCGTAGAACGAGGCCGTGACGCCCCCGACGAGGAAGACGGCGCCGAGCAGGGCCGGCGAGTAACCCGAGAACCCGCGGAAGAGCCACGCGCACAGGACCAGGGAGGCGAGGCACAGGCCGAAGTACGCCGGCCGCCGCCCGATCCGGCCGGCCAGCCACCCGCCGCCCACGCACCCGGCGACCGCGCCCAGCGCCGAGGCCACCTGGCTCCACGCCTTCGCGTCCGGCCGGGTTCCGCCCGTGAGCTGGTCCACCCAGAGCGGAATCCACTGCACCGACCCCCAGGTCCCGATCAGGGCGACCGAGGCGAACGTGACCCCCAGGATCGTCCGGCCCAGGAGCGGCGGCGAGAAGATGGCCGCGACGGGACGCACGGGGCCCCGCCGGACCGCCGCCCGCCAGCGCTCGGATTCCGGCACCCAGAGCCGGATGAAGAACACGAGGAGGGCGGGGACCGCTCCCGCGAGCATGACCCATCTCCAGGAGTCGGGCCGGACCGGCCAGAAGAGCCCGGCGACCGCGATCAGGGCGAACCCGACGTTGGAGGCGGCGCCGATGACGCCCGCCAGGAGCGGATGGTGCCGGCGCGGCCAGATCTCCATGACCAGCGCGACGCCCAGGGACCACTCCCCGCCCATCCCCAATGCGGCGACGAACCGCAGGGCCCCGAGGTGCCACGGCGCCGTCGCGAACCAGCACGCCCCCGTGAAGAGCGAGTAGGTCAGGATCGAGAGGGTCATGGACCGGACGCGGCCGATCCGGTCGCCCAGCCAGCCGAACACGGCGCCGCCCAGCGCGGCGCCGACCAGGAAGAGGGCCGTGATGCGGCCCATCCAGAGCCCGACCAGGGCATCGTCGCTGTGACCGAGGAGATCCTGGAGCGCGGGCCGGGCCACCAGCGGGAAGATCCCCATCTCGAGCCCGTCGAACATCCACCCCAGCAGGGCGGCGACCAGGACGATGCCCGGGCGGCCGATCACTTCTGGGTCTTGAGCTGGTTCAGCCAGTCCCGGAGCTTGACGTTGCCCGGGTTGATCGCGAGGGCGTGTTCGTAGGCGCCGATGGCCCGCGGGCGGTCACCGAGCGAGTAGAGCGAGTTCCCGAGCAGGGCCCAGGCCCGCCAGTTCTGGGCATCCACCGACACCACGGCCTGAGCCCACTTCCGGCTCTCCGCGAACCGCTTGGCGGCGTAGGCATCCTTGGCCTGCTGGTACATCTGGTCGATGACGGCCGGGCTGGCAGCGGCGGCCGACGGCTGGGAGGCGGGCTCGTCGGTCTTGCGGGCGGCCTTCCGGGCCGCCGGTTCGGCGCGAGCAGGCGCCGCCCGTTCGCCCGCGGGCGCGGGACCCGGGAACAGGCAGCTTAACGCCAGCCGGTGGGATCCCCCGCCCGGCTGCGAAGCGTAGGCGTAGTCCAACCCGATCCGGCGGAAGACCACGGACAGCCCGGCCGAGTACTGCCAGTCCTCGTCAGCCGCCCCCGTGATCCCCGTTCTGATCCCGAGCAGGCTCACCGGCCACCACTCCGCCCCGACCCCGATCCGGGCATTGCGGCCGTCGAGCTTCGAGTAGTCGATGCCGCCGGAAAGCCGGTGCCGGGCGTAGGTGTAGACCGCCTCCGCCCGCATCTCGCTCGCCACGTGTTCCCGGCCCGCCTCGACCCCGGGCACGTTGAGCAGGGGCCTCCCCGCGTTCCGGAGCGCGAGCCCGCCCCGGAATCCCTCGAGAGACGCCGCCAGCCCCACGTCCACGGCCAGCGCGCTGGCCGTTCCCTGCGCGGCCCGGTCGGCGATGCCCTTCACCGTCAGCCCGGCCCCGAGGGAATCGCCGGCCAGGAATCCCAGCGCCAGCCCGCCCGCCCAGACCCCGGTGCCGCTTTCCGAGTAGCTGGACACGAGCCCGGCCAGCGCGGCGCCCGGCACGATCATCCAGCTCGCCCCCCCCCCGATCCCGGTCTCCCCGTCCGCGAGGGACGCGCCGTTGACCGCGATCGCGCCCCGGCCGGTCGAGAAGCCGAGGACGGCGGGATTGCTCCAGCCGCAGAGGACGTCGTCCGGCCCGACGCCGATCCCGCCCATGCCGACCTGGCGGACGCTGAGCGGAACGTTGACGAAGGCGCCGGCCAGCGGAACACCGGCGCCGGCCGGGGCGCCGAGTGTGCCCAGCAGGACCACGGGGACAAGGAGAGCGCGGCGTGGATGTCTCATCGAAGGGCCTCGCCCAATGATCCTCTATTCCGGCCCGGCCGGCAAGGCGGGCTACTCCAGGTCGCGAAGCTCTGGCAGGTCTTCGAGATCGGCGGCGCGGTCCGGCGGGTACCCGAGAGAGCGGTAGTCCATGACCCCGCCCGGCTTGTGGCAGTCATGGCACCAGCGGCCCTTGCGCTGGATGCCGTGGTTGACCATCAGGGTCCCCATCTGACGCATCCAGTGGGTCTCGACGTTCCGGAGCTTGCCGTTCTTCATCGGGTACCGGACGGACCAGGTGGGAACGCCGAAGTAGTGCATGAAATCGTCCATCATGTAGAGCTTGAACGGGAGCTGGTACATGCGGCGCACGATCGGGTGGCGGATGGCCGCCCGGACGGCGGCGGCCGTGTCCCCGGTCTCGCCGTAGACCGCGTAGTCGAACGGCAGGATCATGGCCCCGAACGGCCCCTGGTTCCCCATGTCCTCGTACATGAGCGCGTTGAACAGCTTGAACGGGTACAGGCGGCTCTTGCCGCGGGCCATGACGGGCCGCAGCTTTTCGTCGATCGTCTTCCGCCGCAGGTCGAGCATGGCGGGAGGGAGCTGGCTGATCGTGTCGGACGCCGCCCGGACGTACGCGGCGAGGTTGAACCCGTACTTCCGCGCGAGCGGCGCCGCCCGGTCCCGGAGCATGGACCGGGCCGCCGGGCTCAGCTTCGTCATCTGGTTCATGAGCGGGTCGTAGGCGTCGGGAGCCGACGGGTTCGTGCCCAGCGCGTTGGCCAGGAACGTCCCGTAGCCGTTGAACCACAGGAACGTGAACCCGACTCCGGGATCGCCTGACCTCAAGACGTCCGTCGGCGTCCAGAGCCCCTCCTCCGCGTTCCAGGTCGGGTGGACCCAGTCGCGGAGGACGACGTTGTTGCGTTCCAGCTCCTTGATGTGACAGGACTCGCACGCGACCCGGTCCACGTGCGCGTTCAGGAAGGCCCGGGTCTTCTTGTCGCGCGTGTGCGGCGCCGACGTGTGGCAGTTCTCGCACTCGACGACGACGCCCGGCAGGTCGTTGCCGACGAGATCCGTGCCCCGGTTGCCGCGCGGAATTCTGTGGCCCTCCGGGACGTGGCAGTCCGTGCACAGCATCCCGGCCGCGGCGTGGACGTCCGAGGCGGGGCTGAACGCGTTGCCGCGCTTGGCCCCCGCGTGCAGTAGCCGGGCATGCTTATAGCCAAGAGCATGCCCGGCTTCGTTCGCAGGGTAGAGGTCGCCGCCCATGTTGTGCTGGTGGCACCACAGGCAGTTGTCGGCGGAGGGCCGCGTCACCGCGAGCGCGGCGCGGAGCGACCGGTCCTGGTTCCAGCGGCGGCCGCCCTTTCCCTCGACCACGAACCGCTCGTTCATGTCGTAGGCCTGCGAGTGACAGATCAGGCAGTCGATCCCGGCCTTCGCGGAAGCCGGCACGTCGCCGACCGGCATCATCTTCTCGGTGGCCGGGTGCGTGTTCCCGCCGATGTGGCACTGGCCGCAACCCTCGGAGCGCATGACCGTCGCGCCGCCCTTGGCCGCAGGCTTCGTCTTCACCAGCGCCGCCCAGCCCGTCCACGAGAAGCTTCCCGGGATCCCGCACGCGCGGTCGATCTTGCCGACCGGGATCGGCCGCCCCTTGGCGTTGACCTCGCGGCCGTTGTACCCGACGGTCGTGAACCCGCCCGCCATCGCCTGGAACTTGAAGTGCATGGTGTTGACCACGTCGTCGAGCGTGTCGACCCGGCGGACCTGCCCCAAGGCATCCCGGACCTCGATCTTCCGGTGGCAGCCCAGGCACGTGGCCGGGCCCTCGTAGCGCAGGATGCCCGCGTCCCGGAAATAGGCGATGTGCGCGAGCCCGGCCTGCGGCTCCGAGGACCGGACCGCCATCCGGAGCTGGATCTTGATCCGGCGCGAGAACCCCGTCGTCTCGGTCTTGGTCGCCGCCTCGGCCGCGCGCCGCCGGGCGTCCGCGGTCAGCCCGGCCGCGATCCGCTCGAACTCCTGCGGCGTCACGGCGGTGCCATTCGGGAACGTGAGCTTCGGGTTGGTGACGCCCGTGTACCACTGGAACGCGATCGGGTAGCCGACCGCGAAAAGAACCCAGAGGACGAGGAGGCTTCCCAGCCCGTACCGGATGATCTTTCCCCACCGGCTGTTCACCATCGCGTCCCAGCGTGATCGCGGGGTCTTCATGCGGACCCTCCCGCGGAGTCCCCGTCGCCCACGATCATGGAACGGTAATAGTCGATGATCGAGTGCCCGGTCGTGGCCAGGTAGACGTGGCCGGCCAGGAACAGCGTGCCGGCAAAGGCCGCGAGGGCGTGGACGACGGCCAGCGGCCAGATCCCGCCCCAGCCCAGGACCCGGTCCGGCGCCGCCTCCGGGAAGAGCAGGGCGAGCCCGGTCACCGCAATCACGGGGAACCAGCCGTACATGACGCCCAAGTAGGTCACCCGCTGGAGGGGGTTGAACTTGGCGGCGGCCGACGGCTCGTAGGGATGCCGGTCGCCGCGGAAGATCCCGGAGAGGTACCAGCGCGTCTGCCGGGTCATGCCCGCCAGGAGCCCCTTCCACCGCATCCGGTAGTGCCGCCAGTTCCCGGACCGTGCATTGCCGAAGAGGAAGCCGCCGTAGGAGAGGACGATCAGGAGCCCGGCGACGTTGTGGGCCGCGCGCGCCGCCCGGAACGGGATCAGGGGCGCCCCCGGGGCCGCGAAGTGCATGCTGAACCCGGTCGCGGCCAGGATCAGGAACAGCCCGGCGTTGATCCAGTGCCAGCCCCTCAGCCAGCCGGGGTAGAGCGCTCGGGCGGGCTTCGCCACTAGTATCTCCTTCCCCGGATTCTCAACGCGGCATGGACCGCGATGGCGGCCAGCGCGAGGGCGAACGCGAGCAGGGCGAGCCGGTCCACGAGCAGGTTCCGGGTCGCCCCGATCACGTAGGCGTCGTTGAGGAGTGCCGCGTTCACAAACCCGAGCCGGCCCCTGGACTCCTTCGCCGTGTGGCGGTAGAGCGTCGTGAACAGGATCGAGTCGCGGCTGTGGCACTCGACGCACCCGCGGACGGCATCCTTGGCGGGCAGAATCCGATGCGAGAGCGCCGGCGGGGCACCGGAAGCATGACAGTCCAGGCACCGGGTCTTGCGCCAGTGCAGGGCAAAGTTCGGCAGGAACGCGTGGGTCACGGCCAGCTCCGGGAACTCGCGCGTCGTCAGCGACGCGAACCTACCCCTAGCCGCGTGGCAGGCCAGGCACGCGGCGTTCGCGGCCGGGACCCGGGCCGCGGGCTCCTCGGCGGCCAGCCGGAAGCCGTGCGGATCGTGGCAGAAAAAGCACGTGAACCGCTTCCCCAGCTTGCGGACATGGACGCTGGCCGCCGCCTCCCGGCCGATCTCGGGAAACTTCCGCTTCCGGAGCTCGAGCGTGTCGCGGTGGCAGTCCAGGCAGTAGAGGCGCTCGCCCGCCGTCTCCTCCGGGTGCGGGAACCACTTGAACTCCTTGCTGTGGCAGGACGCGCACTTGAGCCGCCGGTGGTTGGACGCCGCAAACCGCTCGCGGTCGACGGCCAGCGAGATGATGCCTCCGGTCCGCTCGTCGCGGACGGCCATGGTCGCCATGGCGTGGCACCGCAGGCATGCCTGGGTCGAAGCGACCCCCGGAGTTTCCGCCGACGCGGAAACTCCGACGTTCGTGCCCAGCAGCGCGGTCACGACCACGACGGCGGCGACGGTCATACTTCCGCACGATACCATGGGGGCGGGTTTCCGCTACGATCGATCCGGAGGAAGCATGCCAAGACTGACGGTGTTGGCACTGGCCGCGTGGACGGCCGGAGGAGGGATGGCCATGACCGCCCAGGCAGCCGCCCCCCGGGGCTTCGTGCACGCCGCCGGCCAACGCATCGTCGACGGGGCCGGGGCCGACCTCCTCCTGCGCGGAGTGAACCTCGGCGGCTGGCTGCTGTGGGAGTCCTACCTCATGCGGTTCGAGGGGCATGACCTCACCGAATCCCGGATGAAGCAGCGGCTAGTGGACCTCGTGGGGCGCGACGCCGCCTTCCGGTTCTTCCGCGACTACCGGACGAACCACACGACGGCCGCCGACCTCCGCCGGATCCGGGAGCTGGGGTGGAACTGCGTCCGGGTCCCGTTCAACGCGAGGATCCTTTCCGCCAACGGGCACTTCGACCTGGAGGCAGGCGAGGGCTGGAAGATCCTGGACCAGGTCGTCGACTGGTGCGAAGCCGAGGGAATCTTCGTCGTCCTCGACATGCACAGCGCGCCCGGCGGGCAGAACACGGGCGGCATCTCGGACAACGATCTCAAGGCCGGGCTTTTCGACGGCCCGCACCAGGCCGCCTGCCGGGACGAGGCCGCGGCGCTCTGGCGCGAGATCGCGAAGCGCTACGCCAACCGCGGAATCGTGGCCGCCTACGATCTCCTCAACGAGCCCACGGTCGACGACAAGTGGGGCGGCGGCAAGGCGCTGGCCGACGTCTACCGGCAGATGATCGGCGCCATCCGCGAGGTCGACCGCGACCACCTGATCATGGTCGAGGGGAACTGGTACGCGACGGACTTCCACATGTTCGAGGGAACAGCGCTCGACGCCAACCTCTGCTACCAGTTCCACAAGTACTGGGACGAGCCCTCGCCCCGGTCGATCCGGAAGTACCTGGACGTGCGCACCCGGCTGAACGCCCCGATTTGGCTCGGCGAGACCGGCGAGAACAACGCGACCTGGTACGCCTGGTGCGTGGGCACCATGGAGGAGGCGGGAATCGGCTGGTGCTTCTGGCCGTGGAAGCGGATCGGCGGCGGGTGCGTCGAGGCCGTGCAGGCGCCCGAGGCGTGGCGGAAGACCTCGGCCGCCCTCGGCGACCCCGCCCGTGCCAAGGACCTCTCCCGCGCGGACGCGATCGCGGGGCTGGACGCCCTCGCCACGGCGGTCGCGCTCGCGGCCTGCCGCGAGGACTTGGCGGTCGTCCGCGCCCTCAAGGGATCCTACGAGGACCTGTCCCGCATTCCCGGCAAGGTGGACGCCGCGGACTACGACCGGTGCTCGGTCCGGCAGAAGGGCAACCTCGGCGGCGCGTACCGACCCGGCGACGCCGACATATACGAGGAGGGCGGGGAGTTCGTCGTCCGCAGGCTCGCGGCGGGCGACATGCTCGAGTTCGACGTCGACGCGCTCGGGGCCGACCTCATGCGGCCCGTCCTGCGCGGCGCGCGGGGAGAGCTGGACGTGGTCGTGGACGGCACGCTACTGCCGGCCGCGGGCCGCACGATCGCGGCCGGCCGGCACGTCGTCACGGTGCGGGCGAAGTCCGACGGCGCCGCCCTGACCGCTCTTGAGCTGGCCGCCCGCCCCGGCCGCGTCGAGGCCGAGGACTTCGTCCCCGGCCGCGAGGTCGGGTACCACGACCTCGACAACGAAAACCACGGCAAGTCCAAGTACCGGAAGGGCGAGGGCGTCTCCGTCCAGGAGTGCTCCGAAGGCGGGTACAACATCGGGTGGATCGAAGCCGGGGAGTGGATCACGTGGAAGGTCGACGTCCCGCACGCCGGGACTTGGGACCTCGTGATCCGGTACGCGTCGCTCCCGGGCGGCGGCCCGCTCCGGATCTCGCTCGACGGCCGGACGCTGGCCGACGGGATCGCGGCCCCGGCCACGGGGTGGTGGCAGAACTGGGCCGACCTCCGGGTGCCCGCGCTCGCGCTTCCCGCGGGCAGTCACGTCCTCCGGCTCGACGCGGTCAAGGGCGGGTTCAACCTCGATTACTTCCTCTTTTTGCCACGCTGACGGCCCCCCCCGGCCCCTGCGGTGTGTTACTCTGTGAGTCTATGAGAGGGAACGGAATTGCGACGTTTCTGCTGGCAGCCGCTATTGGCTGCGCGCTGAACGGCTGTTCGATCAAGCGGACGGCCGTGAACGCGGTCGGGAACTCGCTCACGACCGGCCCGTCCGTGTTCGAGACCGACGACGACATCGAGCTCGTCGGCGACGCCCTGCCCTTCTCGCTCAAGCTCCTGGAGATGCTCCTGAACGAGTCCCCGGAGCACGAGGGGCTCCTGCTCTCGGCCTGCAAGGGCTACACGCTCTACGCCTACGCCTACGTCCAGCGGGCCGCCGAGGCCCAGGCCGAGGAGGACGTCATGAAATCGCGGGAGGCCGCCGCGCGGGCGAAGAAGCTCTACCTGCGCGCCGTCGCCTACGGGCTCCGGGGCCTCGATCAAGAAGCGCCCGGGCTGTCCAAGGCCCTGACCGGCAACCCGAAGGCGGCCGTAGGGAAGGCCCGCAAGGACCAGGCGCCCTTCCTCTACTGGACGGCGGCCGCGCTCGGGCTCGCGATCTCGGCGAACAAGGGCGACGCCGAGATGATCGCCCGCCTCCCCGAGGTCGACGCGCTCCTGGCCCGCGGCCTCGAGCTGGACGAGGCCTGGGACGGCGGCTCCTTCCACGAGTTCGCGATCACGTTCACGACCGCGAACCCGGTAGCCCCGGCCGATCCTGCGGGACTCCAGAAGCACTACGATCGCGCGCTTGCCCTCTCCGGAGGCAAGCGCGCGAGCCTGTTCGTGACCTGGGCCGAGTCCGTCTCGATCCCGCGCCAGGACCGCGCCGGGTTCAAGGCCATGCTCGACCGCGCGCTCGCCGTAGACGTCGAGGCGGCGCCCAATCTCAAGCTGTCCAACCAGATCGCCCTGCGGCGGGCCAAGTGGCTCCTCGACCGCGCCGACAAGTACTTCCTCGATCCGGAACCGTCTTCCACGGAGGGAACCAATCCATGACCCTGTCAGCAGCCGCCCTGCTTGCCTGCCTCACCGCCGGCGCCGCTTCGCCCACGCCGGCCAGCCCGCTCGTGCTCAAGCTGGGCACCCTCGTCGCCGAGGGGTCCCCGTGGCACACGATGCTGGTCAAGATGAACCAGGACTTCACCAAGATCTCGGGCGGGGCGGTCAAGTTCAATATCTATGCCGCAGGCGTGCTCGGGGACGAGCCGGACCTCGTCAAGAAGCTCCGGATCGGCCAGTTGCAGGCGGCGGGCCTGAGCGCGGTCGGGCTCGCCCTGGTCGACGACGGGGCGATGTCCATGCACCTGCCCCTCCTCTTCGACTCCGACGCCGAGCTCGACTGGGTCCGGAACCGGATGACCGCCAAGCTCGAAGCGGACCTCGCGAAGAAGGGATTCATCCTGCTGACCTGGACCGACGGGGGCTGGGTCCGGTTCTTCTCGAAGAAGGCCTTCCGGACGCCCGACGAGCTCCGCAAGATCAAGCTCTTCGTCTGGGCGGGCGACCAGAGCAGCCTCGAGCTCTACACCGCCGGGAAGTTCCGGCCGGTGCCGCTCGCGGCCACGGACATGCTCATCTCGCTCCAGACCGGGCTGATAGACGCGCTCGACACCGTGCCGCTCGCCGCCCTGATCAACCAGTGGTTCGGGCTGGCGAACCAGATGCTGGATCTCCGGTGGGCCCCGCTCATGGGGTCCGTGATCGTCGCGAAGTCGGCCTGGGCCAAGATCCCGGCCGACCAGCAGGTGAAGATGCTGGCGGCGGCCAAGGCGGCGGCGCGCCAGATGCGCTCCGAGATCTGGAAGCTCGACGCGGACGCGATCCCGGCGATGGCGAAGCGCGGGCTGACGGTGAACAAGATCGACGCGGCGACCCGCGCGGATTGGCAGAAGGAAGTGGAAGCCTTCTGGCCGGCCATGCGCGGGAAGATGGGATCCGCCGCGTACTTCGACGAGGTCATGCGCCTGCGAGCCGAGTACCGGGCGAGCCACTCCGCGAAGTAGGCACGGAAAGCCCTGCAAGTGGCTCCCAAGCGCAAGCCGCAAGTCCCCAAGATCGTACCCGCGGAAGCGGGCGAGGTGCCGGCGAACGGCCCCGAGCCCTGGATCGCGCTCGTCCTGCTCGCCGGGATGTCCCTCCTGCCGCTGTGGGACATCGTCTCTCGCAAGCTCGGGACGATGCGGATCCCGGGATCCTCGGCCATGGTCCAGCACCTGACCCTCATGATCGCGTTCGCGGGCGGGGTGCTGGCCGCCCGGGCGGGCAAACTCCTCACGCTTTCCACGTCGTCGTTCATGCCGAACTGGTTCTGGCGGCTGACCGGCGGACCGGCGGCCATCGGGGTGGCGATATGCAGCGTCCTCGCGGTCGCGAGCGCGAAGATGGTCCAGGCCGACCGGGTCGGCGGCGAGCTCCTGACCTTGGGTATCCCGATATGGACCATCGAGCTCGTCCTCCCCCTGGGGTATGCGGCCATCGCCGTGTGCATCGCCTGGCTCGCCTCGCCCTCCTGGCGCGGCCGGGCCGTCGCCGCGGCCGGTCTCGCGCTCCCCCTCGCCATGGCGATCGTCCCCGCATTCCAGACCGGTGCCGTCCGCAACATCGCGATCGTCGTGATCCTGGTCGCGACCGTCGCCGGCCTCCCGCTCTTCGCCTGCCTCGGCGGGCTCGCGCTCGTCCTCTTCTGGGGGTCGGGCGTGCCGCTGGCCTCCGTTCCGGCTGAAACCTACCGTCTCGCCGCGAACCCGATGCTTCCCGCCATCCCGCTCTTCACGCTCGCCGGCCACGTGCTCGCCGCGGGTGGAGCGTGCCAGCGGCTCGTCCGCGTCTTCGGCGCCCTCGTGGGCTGGATGCCGGGCGGGCTCGCGATCGTGACCGCCGTCGTCTTCGCCTTCTTCGCCTCGTTCACGGGCGCCTCGGGCGTCACGATCCTGTCGCTGGGCGGCCTCCTGTACCCCGTCCTGCGGAAAGCCAAGTACCCAGCGGGGTTCTCGGTCGGGCTCATGACTGCCACGGGGTCCATCGGGCTCCTGTTCCCGCCGAGCCTGCCCGTCATCCTGTACGGAGTCCGGTCGCTCACGATCGTCAACGGCGTCCCCTACGTCGCCCCCATTGACGAGCTCTTCATCGCCGGGCTGGTCCCGGGCATCTTTCTGGTCGCCCTCGTCTCGCTCTGGGGCGTCCGACAGGCGCGCGCCGCCCGGGTCGAGCACCAGGACTTCGATGCCCGGGAAGCCTGGGCCGCCATCCGGGAAGCCGGCTGGGAACTCGCGATCCCGGTCGCCATCACCGTCTGCTACTTCGGCGGTTTCACGAGCCTGGTCGAGATCTCGGCCATAACGCTCGTCTGGGCCGTGGTCGCCGAGTGCTGGATCTACCGGGACCTCGACTGGCGCAAGGATATCCTGCACGTCACCGCGGACGGCGCGGCCCTGGTCGGCGGCGTCCTCCTGATCCTGGGGGCGGCGCTGGGGTTCACGAACTTCCTCGTGGATGCCCGTGCCCCCGAGTGGCTGGCCGAGTTCGTGAAGGCCCACGTGACGTCCAAGATCGTCTTCCTGCTCCTGCTCAACGTCTTCATGCTCATCGTCGGGAGCATCATCGAGATCTACTCCGCCATCCTGGTCGTGGTTCCCCTGCTGGCCCCCATGGGCTTCGCGTTCGGCATCCACCCCGTCCATCTCGGGATCATCTTCCTGGCGAACCTGGAGCTGGGCTACCTGATGCCGCCCGTGGGGCTCAACCTCCTGCTCTCCTCGTACCGGTTCAACCGGCCGATGGCCCAGGTGGCCAAGGACACGTTCCCGTTCCTGCTGATCATGACCGCCGGGGTCCTGCTCATCACGTACGTGCCCTGGATGTCGCTCGGCCTCCTCCACCTCCTCCGCGGCACGCCGTAGCCTTCGCCGGTTTGCCTGTCCTCCGCCGCGGGGCTAGAATCTAGTCATGCGGCACGGCCAGACCGTCATCAAGGTGAAAGGCGGACGCACCGTGTCACTGCCCGCCTGGGTCACGCGCCGGTTCGGCATGCGCAACGGCGGATTCGTCAGCGTCCGCGAGACGCGCAACGGCGTCCTGCTCAAGCCCGCCACCCCGGCAAACGAGGCGCAGGCCTGGTTCTGGACGAGGCGGTGGCAACGCATGGAGCGCGAGGTCGACGCCGAGATCCGCCGGGGCCGGCTCCGACGGTCTCGCAACCTGAGGGAGCTTGTCCACGACCTGAGGGCCTGATGCAATTCGTCTGGACCGAGCCATTCCGAAAGGACTTCCGCAGGCTCCCCGGAACCGTTCTGAAGAGGATGACGAAGGCTCTCGAGCGCTACGCAGCCAGCCCCGGGCATCCCTCTCTCGGCGTCAAGAAGCTCGAGGGGACCCGCCTGATCTGGGAGATGCGGATCACGCGCAATCACCGGCTGACCTTCGAGAAGACCCAGGACGCCCTGCTCCTTCGGCGGATCGGCACCCATGACATCCTTCGCCAGCCCTGAGTTGAAGATCGCGTTCATCGGCGCGGGGGCCGCGAACTTCGGCGGCGGCGAAGGCCCCTGGGACCACGCTTCCCGGCTGGAGAAGATCCCGAGGCTGCGCGTGGTCGGGATCGCGGACCCGGACCTGGCCCGCGCGCAATCCCGGCTCCGCGACCGGAAAGGCTCCATGTGGACGGGTGCCCGGGCGTTCGCCGATGCAAACGCCATGCTGGACGAGACCAACCCGGACGCGGTCTGGATCGCGGTCCCGCCGTACGCGCACGGAACCATGGAGCCGGGGAAGGATCTCGAGGTCAAGTGCGCGAACCGCGGCGTGCACATGCTCATCGAGAAGCCGCTCGCGGGCGCCCGGCCCGAGGTCGTCCGCCCGGTCGCCGAGGCGATAGCCAAGTCCGGCGTGATCGCCTCGGTCGGATACATGTTCCGGTACAGCCGCGCGATCGCGAAGATGAAGGAGATCATCGCGGCCGCGCCCGGCGGCCCGCGCGTGTTCGTCGGCCAGTACGACTGCGCATACAGCCGGATCGTGAAGCCCGAGTGGTGGGATATCCGCGCGATGGGCGGGCCGATCGTGGAGCAGGCCACCCACTTCGTCGACCTCGCCCGGTATCTGGTCGGCGACGCCATCCCGGGATCCGTCCGCGCCGCGGCCATTCCCGGCGCGTGCGCGGCCGGCATCCTGTCCGATATCCCCGCGGGCGCGGACGGCCGGAAGCTGGACGCGGACGTGCCGCTCCGGTTCCGGCACCCGCGGGCGACGGCGGCGGTCTGGATGTTCGAGTCCGGGGGGGTCGCGTCTCTGACTCACGCGACCCTGCTGCACCGGGAGAAGTACGACACCCGGCTCGAGGTCTGGGGCGACGGGCTCAGGGTCGAACTCGCGGACCCCTACGGCTCACCCGCGCTCCGGGTGCGCCGGCCGGGGACCGAGGAGACCGAGACCGTTCCCCTCGAGCCCGACGACCCGTACCTGACCGAGGATCTCGCCTTCGTCGAGGCGGTCCGGACCCGGAACCCGGCCGGGATCCGGTCCCCGTACGCGGACGCGCTCAAGACGTTCGAGCTCACGTGGGCTATCACGGACGCCTCGCAGGGCGTGGCATGATGGACCAGTCATGAACTACCGGCTCGAGGCCAACCGCCGGACCTGGGACGTCAACGCGCGGGTCCACGTCGCCGGCCACTCCGAGTACCGGATCAAGCGGCTCAAGGCCCGGCGCCCGCCCTGGAGCCCGGCCCTCCCGGACGACCTCGGGAACGTCCGGGGGAAGTCGATCCTGCACCTCCAGTGCCACATCGGGACGGACTCGCTCCGCTGGGCGTGGGAGGGGGCCCGGGTCACGGGCGTGGACTTCTCCCCCCGCGCGATCCGGGAGGCCCGCCGGCTCAGCCGGATCTCCAGGATCCCGGCCCGGTTCGTGCTCGCCAACGTCTACGACGCGCCCCGCCGGCTCGAGGGGCAGTTCGACATCGTCATGACCTACTACGGCACGATCTGCTGGCTCCCGGACATGGCGCGCTGGGCGAAAGTGATCGCGCATTTCCTGAAGCCCGGGGGATACTTCTATATCGCCGACGGCCACCCGATGGTGGCCGCGCTCGATTGGGATCGCCCCGGGAGCGAGCCCCGGTTCGCAAACCGGTACTTCCCCGGCCGGCCCGAGCGCTACGTCAGCACTCAAGGCACTTACGCGGACCCGAAGGCCAGGACCGGCCGCCGGGTCTCGTACGAGTGGCACCACGACTTCGCCGAGATCACGGGCGCCCTGCGAGGCGCAGGGCTCGCGATCGAGTGGATTCACGAGTTCCCGTACATGTTCTACGACATGACGTTCTACACCGGGAAGCGGCTCATGCGGAAGGACCGCCGCGGATTCTGGCACCTGAAAGGGGAACTCGCCGGCCGGATCCCGCTCATGTTCTCGCTCAAGGCCCGCCGCCCGGTGTAGGGTGAAGGCGTGAAAGACCGGCTGATCGAGGCCCTGAAGAGAAGCACCGCGGACTATGCCGAGATCCGGTTCGAGACGAGCGACGCCAACAACCTCGTCTTCCGCGGCAAGGAGATGGAGGAGATGAGCTCCTCCCGGTCCGCGGGCGGGATCGTGCGCGCGTGCACGAAGGGCGGCTGGGGCCAGGCCGTTTTCGACTCCCCCGACGATCTCGGCGCCCAGGTCGAGGAGGCCTGCCGGTGCGCGGCGCTCGTGGGCCGGGAGGGAACCCGGCTGGCCGAGGCCGCTTCCCCGCAAGCCGACAGGCCGGCCGTGCTGAAGCGGGATTTCCGCGGCGTTGCGCTCGACGACAAGATCGCGCTCGTCTCGAAGTACAACGGCATCATCCTCGGCTGCCATCCTTCCATCGAGAGTTCCCGGGTCGGCTACACCGACCGGTTCCGGACCGTCTGGTTCGCGTCCACGCGCGGGGCCTGCTTCATGGAGGAGCGGCCCCGGATCACGCTCCACCTCGCCGCGACCGCGCGGCGGGGAAGCCTCCTCCAGCGCGGGTTCGAGAGCGTCTCGTCGATCACGGATTACGGCGCCATCCTGGGGAAGGAGGGAACGGCCGAGGCCGCCGCCCGGCGCGCCGCCGACCTCCTCGACGCCCCCCAGCCCGAGGGCGGGCCGCACACGGTCGTGCTCGACCCCGCCCTCGGCGGCGTCTTCATCCACGAGGCGTTCGGCCACCTGAGCGAGGCGGACTTCCTCTACGAGAACGAGAAGATGCGCGAGCTCATGCACATCGGGCGCGAGATGGGAGCCGCCGACCTCAACGTCGTGGACGACGGGAGTAGCCCCGGGCTCTCGGGCACCCAGGCGTTCGACGACGAGGGCACCCCGACGCGGAAGACGTATCTCATCCGCAACGGCGTCCTCGCCGGCCACCTGCACTCGCTCGAGACGGCGGGAAAGATGGGCGCGGCGCCGACGGGCAACGCGCGGGCCATCGGCAAGGGCCGCCCGCCCATCGTCCGGATGACCAACACCTATATCGAGGGCGGCAAGGTCCCGTTCGCCGACCTCCTCCGCGGCGCGGACTCCGGAATCTACGCGTGCGACATGGTGGGCGGCCAGACGGCGATGGAGATGTTCACGTTCTCGGCCGCGTACGGCTACCGCATCGAGAACGGGAAGGTGGGGCCGCTCGTCCGCGACGTCGTGCTCACGGGAAACGTCTTCGAGACACTCAAGGCCATCGACGGGTTCGGCGACGACTTTGCGTTGATCGAGCGCGGCGGCGGATGCGGCAAGGGCGGCCAGTCCCCGCTCCCGGTCTCGTTCGGCTCCCCGCATATCAGGATCCGGGACGTCGTCATCGGCGGCCGGAAGGGCGGGCGCTGACCCGTGCGGCCCTCGCGGCTCCAAGAGATGCCCGGCCTGCTCGAGAAGGGCCTGGAGCGCGCGCGCGCCCAGGGCGCCGCGGCCGCCAAGATCAGCTTCTGGCAGTCTGAGCGCATCGCCGCCTCCTTCGAGAACGCGCGGCTCAAGTCCACGGGTTCCAGCCAGGCGGTCGAATACTCGATCGACGTGATCGCGGCCGGCCGGCGGGGTTCCACCCGCGGCAACGACCTCGCGGACCTCGACGAGCTCGTGGACCGGGCGGTCCGGCTCGCCAGGGTCGGAAGCGTCGCCCACTTCTCCGCGTACCCCTCTCCCGCGCCGGTGACCCGGGTGCGAACCCACTCCCCCCGCACGCTCGACCTGACCCGGGACCGCATGATCGCCTCGTGCGGCGAGATCGTGGCCGCGCTCAAGGCGCTCGACCCCGCGCTCTACATCGAGGCGTCCGCCAGCCGCGACGAGTCCGAGGGCCTGATCGCGACCTCGGGCGGCGTCCGGCACGCCTGGCGCAACACGGGGTGGTCCCTGGGCGGCAACGTCCAGCGCACGCGGGGCACGGACATCCTCTTCGCGGGCGAGGGCCGGTACTGGCGCGACCTCGACGAGTTCCACGATCCGGGATTCATCGCGGGCAAGATCGTGACGGACCTGCGGCGCAGCGAACGACAAGCCGACCCGCCCCCCGCCGGGCCCACGACCGTCATCCTTTCCCCCCAGCTCACGGGGCTGTTCGGGTGGCCGCTCTTCATGGGGACCGGCGGACGCAACGTGGTCAAGGGCGAATCGCCGCTCAAGGGCAGGATCGGCGAGCGGATCATGGACGCCTCGGTCACGATCGTGGACGACCCCCACCGCGACTTCGACGGCGGCGCCGCCGAGGTCGACAACGACGGCATCCCGACGCGGAGGTTCGAGATCGTCCGGGACGGAGTCCTCCAGGGCTTCCTCTACGACCTCGATTCCGCCGGCCTCGCCGGGGCCGAGCCCACCGGCCACAACGGCTGCTGGCCGCATTCCGCCCTGGTCATGCCGGGGAAGAGGTCCCGGAACGACCTCTTCGCCTCCGTCTCGGACGGCCTCTACCTCAAGAGCCTGATCGGGTTCGGCCAGAGCAACACGATGAACGGCGACGTCTCCGGCAACGTCATGCTGGGCTTCCGGATCCGGAACGGCGAGCTCGTGGGCCGGGTCAAAGACACGATGGTGGCCGGAAACGTCTACGAGCTCATGAAAGCCGGCGTCGAACTCAGCTCCGAGGTGGACCCCCTCAGCCGCCTGCCCTACATGAAGCTCGCAGGGCTCTCCGTCAGCTCCGCGCCGAGGTGACCGGAACGGGGTCGCCGCCTCAAGGAGAAGATCGCCTCCCTGAAACGCCAGCCGCGCGTGCTGAGAGATCAGCGATAGGCATCCCGCCGGTGGCGGACGGTCTCCACCCAGACAATGCTCCCTTCAATCGTGTAGAGCACGCGGTATTCGCCGACCCGGAGGGACCACTCCCCTTCCAGGTTCCCCCTGAGCGGCTTGCCGAGGTGCGGGTTATCGCCGAGTTCTCCCACTCTCTCCTGCACCCGTTGGCGGACGGTCCGATCAAGCTTCCCGAAGCTCCTCTGGAACCGCCTAGTGAGACGGAGTTCGACGGCCACGCGTCTTCCTGCCGAAGTAGGCGTCGTAGGTGACGTAGCGTCCCGCCCGGATGTCGGCCTTCGCCTCGATCAGCTCCCGCATCAGTCCCCTGTCCGCCATGACTTCCAGGGTTTCCATCTCCTCGGGGCTCACGAGCACGGCCGCTGCCCTCGACCGCTGGGCGATGATCACCCGCCGTCCCCTGCCGACCTCCTGGAGAAGCTCCCGCAGGTGACTACGCGTTTCGACAACTCCAACGACCTTGTCCATCTCGATCTCAAGTGTACGCTTGAACGTACCTGTCTGTCAATCCCCGTGCATGCCGCCGGGTCCCCTTCCCGGGAGGTCAGCGCAAGACGGTGTAGAGGGCGTCGGGCGGCAGGACGACGGTCAGGGCGCCGCGCGCCGCGGTCGCGTACAAGTCGCGGACCGCCTCGCCGTTGGGGTCCAGGAGGACGGCCGCCGTGAGCCGGGGATTGCGGAGCGTGACCGTCACGGCCGTGTTGACGACATTCCACGGCGGGCCGCCCAGGACGAGGAGCCGGTAGCCCTCGTAAGTCCCCTTCCCGTCGGAACCCTTGAAGGACGCCGGCTCGGACCGGAACCCGTGGGCCCGGGCGACGGTCGTGGTCTGGACGAGCACGCGCCGCGAGGCGGCGAGCGGCTCGCCGTCGAGCGAGACCGCGAGCACCACGCCGTAGGTGTTGCCTGACTCGACCAGCAAGTCCGCGAGCTGGAAGGTCCGGCGCTTCGCGAGGAAGCCCGCCGCCCCCTGGGCCCGCGGGGCATTCACCGTGACCGTGCCCTGCCCCCAGTCGAGATCGAGTTCCCCGGTCACGCTCCGGACCCGCTTCGCCCGCCGGTCGATCAGCCCGGCGAGATCCGCCGTCCGCGTCTTCGCCGGATCGCCGCCGTAGACGGCCTCCACCCGGCCGGCCAGGTACGAAAGCGGGTCCCCCGCCTGCGCCCCGGCGAGGACCGGGCGGTCGCCGGCGTCCCGGTTGGGATCGAACCCCGGGTCCTCGGCCAGGATCGGCGGCTTCCGGCCCCACACGTCGCCGAGCGGCCGTTCCTCGTGGATAACCTCGCCCTGCCGGATGTCGCCGCGCCGGTAGGCGAGCGCCGCCGCGGGGAATCCACCCAGGATCGCGGGGTCCGCGAGTCCGAACTTCCCGCCCGGGAGCTCCCACTCGGGCGACTCCGTGGCAAACCAGTAGAACCCGTCGAGGCCGCCCAGCGACCCGTAGGCCGCGACGAGGAACGGCGCCTCGGCCCCGTGCGAGCCCGGCGCCGTCCACGTGCTCTCGGTGACGATGAACGGGTACCCGGACACCTCGCGGGCGTTCACGGGGAGCTCGCGGGGATCCGTGCAGGCGGACGGATCGGTGAAGAAGTCCCCCGCCTCGACCGCGTACCCCGCCCGGTCGGGATGCTTGGGATTGAGATGAACCGGCCCCCAGTACCGGTTCACGGCCACCACCTCGTTGGCCAGGTACGACCAGCGCTCGGCGTCGAGGAGCCGGGCCTGGTCCGCCGTCCGCCAGTTCCCGGCGTTGACGAGAGAGCGGCACCCGAGCTCCTCGCGCAGGAATCTCCCGGTCGCCTCGTTGAACGCGCGCATCGTCCGGGCGAGGAACTCCGTCTGGTCCGCGAGCCGTTTCCCCATCCCGCCGGGCCGCTCCTGGGTCAGCTCCCACGGGTGTTGAAGGTACATGTACCCGTGCCCGGGGTCGTCCTCCTTGAGCTCCGCGCCGGCCCCCCACGCCCGCGCGGCGGCGGAGACCGACCCGTATTTCCCCTTGAGGAACTTCCCGAACCCGATGCCGAGCCGCCGCAGGGGCGCCCCCTTGAGGTTCCCGGCCGTCCAGAACAGGAGGCTGTCCTCGTTCTGCAACTGAATGATCGCGACGGCGGGGTCCCTGGCGAGCGGGATCCCCGTGTACGGATTCACCGGGGCGTACAGCGCCCGGAGCCACGCCCGGTATCCGGCCTGGAGCTTCTCGTCGAAGAACAGGAGCCCCTGCGCGTCCTGGTCCACCGGCGCGTCGAGCCCCCAGGACCGCGGCACCCGGTGCTGGGCCGCCGCCCAGTACGGCGAGATCGTGGTGTAGATCCCCGCCCCTTTCATTCCCGCGACCAGCTTGCGCACGTCGTCCAGCGTCCTCGCGTCCGTATCCGTGATCCGCGACCCGTCGGCGTCGACGCTCACCTGCAGGTGGGCCCGGACCATGTTGACCCCGCGCTTGGCGAGGAACCCGGCGTGCCGCTCGACGCCCGCGAGATCGGCGGTACGGAACACGTTCGTGTTCACCGCCCAGAACCGGACCGGCCGGCCGTCGCCCAGGACGAAGTCGTCGCCGTCCGGCGACCGGCGCACGAACCCGGACTGTCCCGCGACCGGCTCGTTCAGCCCCCGCAGGTCGACGAGGGCGGCGCCGGCGAACCGGTCCGGCTCGGGCTCGAACGCCCACGTCCCCGGATCCGCGAGCCCCGTCCGCTCCCCCGGCTTGAGCTTCCCCTGCGGCTCGAACGGCACGCGGGCAAGGACGAAACAGTCGAGACTCCCGTGATGGTCGGGGCCGTCGCGGAACGAGAACTCGATCCGGTGGGTCCCCGGCGTCAGCGCGAGGTCCCCGGCCTGCGCCCACGCGATATACCGGAGATCAACGCCCCCGTCGGCGGCGAGATTGAGCTCGCCGCGCTTGTTCCGGCTCATGTCGAGCGTCGTCCACGCTCCGCCGTCCAGGCGCCATCCGCACGCCCGCATCACGGGGTTGGCCCGCACCCAGAACGCCCAGGTGCCCGCCGCGGGGATGACCACATCGTATTCGGCCGACCCCGCCCGCGGGCCGAAGTTCGAAATGAACTCTCCCCCGGAGAGCTCGCCTTTCCTCACCTCTCCCGCGTACCATGCGTGGGCGAACGCAATGTCGGTCCGGACCGGCCGCTCGCCCTCGACCCAGATCCAGCCGGCGTCGGGCGCGGCGGCGCAGGCGGACCCGAACACGAGGAGCAGGCCGACGGCGGTCATCCCCTGCCGACCACCTTGGCTCGCCCGGGCGCTATTTCAGCCGGCGCGTGAACCACCAGACCGCGGTCACGACGACCGAGGCGAAGGCGAAGCTCATGATGATCCAGAACGCGTGCGGGTGTCGCTGGAGCGGGATCACGACGTTCATCGAGAAGGCGCTGACGACGAGGGTGGGGACCATGATCGCGATCGTGATCACGTTCAGGGTTTTCATCTGCACGTTCAGGTTGTTGCTGATTATGGAAGCCCTCGCATCCATCAGGTTCGACAGGATGTTCGAGTAGATGTCGGCCTGGCGCTGGCACTGCGAGTTCTCGATCGCCATGTCGTCCAGGAACTCGGTTTCCTCGGTCGTGAGGCCGAGCCGCGCGGCGTTGTTCTTGATCCGCTCGATCAGGACGCTGTTCGTCATGATCGAGTTGAGGTAG
>Ga0315294_10000146_pt1 | contig 73490 bp, 72 predicted proteins | sample YL17G13_40_MG_FD_203626 | JGI IMG/M metagenome (GOLD analysis project Ga0315294, IMG submission 203626) | Sediment microbial communities from Yellowstone Lake, YNP, Wyoming, USA - YL17G13_40 | ecosystem: Environmental > Aquatic > Freshwater > Lake > Sediment | place: USA: Wyoming | collected... | reverse complement strand
CCGGGGCCGAAGTAAGATTGCGTTATGCCTATATCGTAAAATGCGTCGGCGTCTCTAAGGATGAAAAGACCGGCGCTATAAAAGAGATACATTGCACCTACGATCCTGCGACAAAAGGAGGCGACACCCCTGACGGCAGAAAGATAAAAGGTACTATTCATTGGGTGTCCTGCCGCCACGCGATAGAGGCCGAGGTACGTCTATATGATACGCTTTTTACCAAACGCAACCCGGAAGATGTGCCGGATGGAGCGGATTTTACCGTCAATTTGAATCCTAGATCTCTTGAGATTATCTCATCGTGTAAGGCCGAACCAAGCCTCAAAAATGCGGCTCCGGGCAGCCATTACCAGTTTGAGAGGTTGGGGTATTTCTTTGTGGATAGCGTAGATGAAAAACGGGGGAAGCCCGTTTTTAATCGCGTAGTAACGCTGCGGGATACATGGGCTAAAATCGAACGCAAGTTGTAGGTGGCGGCCGTAGGCGGTGTTTTTTTATTCTTGCGCCTAGTAAAGGCGATGGTATAATATAACAAAAAGAAAGCTAACTATATGTTTTTTTACGAGGAAATTTTAAGGGAGTTTCAGAAAAAGAAGGTCAGGTATGTTATGGTTGGCGGCATAGCATTTAACCTGTTAGGTGGATTGCGCAACACAGCCGATATGGACATACTTCTTGAGATGACAGACGATAATTTGACCAAAGCAGTCAACATACTAAAAAAAGGGGGATATAAAGTCAAACAACCGGTTGATCCGATAGGAATAACGGATAAGGAAACCAGAGAAGATTGGATCAAAAATAAGCATATGAAGGCATTTAACTTTTATAAGGAAGACGAGTTTAAAGAAGTGGATATAATAATAGATTCTCCCGTTTCGTTTGAAAAAGCTAGAAAAACGGCCGTACACGTTAAGAGCGGTAATATTACAGTGCCGGTGATCTCTATCGATAATCTTATCAGGATGAAAATTGCATCAGGCCGTAATGTAGACAAAATAGACATTGAAGAATTAAAGAAAATAAAAGAATTGAGAGCCATGAAATGATATTCAAATGGGAGACCGAAGAAGAGCGGCTAAAAAGATATATGGCTATACCGCCGGAAAAAAAGTTAGAATTGCTTAAGCAGATGAATGATTTTACGATTAAGTTTTCGTCTAAAAAGACAAGAGCGATCAGAAAGAGATTAAGGGAAGCACAATAAGTATTTTTAGCGCGCGGGTGGCGGAATTGGCATACGCGCTAGCTTGAGGAGCTAGTTCCTCACGGATTGCGGGTTCAAATCCCGCCCCGCGCACCACCCTTCGACGCGGTCGCCGAAGGCGACCTTGCTCAGGGTGTCCCGAGCAAACGAAGTGCGTCGAGGGGCACTAAACGATTTGGTCTTTGGTGCCAAAAAGTAATGAATCCCAAACAGAGATGTTTGGGATTTTTTTGTTGCATCCGTATAGGCTTATGATATAATTCATTATGAACATATGTTCATAACTGAGGACTCGATATGCGCCCTAAAAAAACGAGATGGATAAGCTGTTTACCCGGCGAAAGGTGTTTTAAGCCGATATGTAAGCCCTTAAATAAATTGAAGAATGTATATCTTACCCTTGATGAATTTGAGGCTATAAGACTTGCCGACTTTGAAGGCTTGAAGCAGATAGATGCGGCAAAAAAGCTTAAGATATCGCGGCCTACATTCTCAAGGATTATATCTTCAGCCAGAAACAAAATAGCAGATGGGTTAGTGAATATTAAAGCTATTAAAATTGAGGGTGGATGTTGTAAAATCATAAAGAAAGGGCGGTAATGATGGACAGGAAAACAGTTTTTGCGGTAGGAATTTTATTGCTGATCTTCGCGGTGATCATTGTATACGAATGGGGAGGGGCATGGAAGGGCGTTAAGGTCACGATGGAAGAAAATAAAGTTATCACCGCAAAACTTTTAGAAGACAACAAAATACCTGCGCATATGTTTATAGTTTTTACGATAGTTGACTATGTAAAACATTCCTGGCTGTGCCTTCTTTTAGCATTCATAGCCGCCGGCGCGCTTCAGGAGTTTGCGCCGAGAGACAAAGTCATAAAACTCATGGGCTCAGGCAGAGGTTTTGCTCCCTATGCAGTAGCGGGGTGCGGGGGGCCGCTTCTTTCAATGTGCTCGTGCAGCATAATCCCTCTTTTTGGTGGATTGTATAAAAGGGGCGCGGGCCTTGGCCCTTCGATCACATTTCTTCTTGCGGCGCCGGCATTTAATCCTGCCGCAATCCTTCTGACTTTAGGACTTCTTGGCTGGAAATTTGCTGCAGCAAGGATTGTGGTCGCCATAACTGCGGGAATCCTTGTCGGATATCTTACGGACAGGATTTTCAAAAATAGACTTCCTGCGCCGGAACCCGTGCGCATAGAAACAGAGGCAGAGGGGACATCGCAGGAAGATCAGAGTTTTGGGAAAAGACTGCTTAATATGTCGCTATATTCCTGGGAATTTGTGAAGATGGTTCTTCCTTTAATACTTCTCGGAGTCATCGGCGCCGGTTTGGTAAAAGCTTTTTTACCACCTTCCGTGATTATCAAATACCTTGGCAACGGTGTTTTGCCTATTATGTTATCGTCAGCCATCGGCGTATTTATGTACACGCCGACTTTAGTCGAGGTGCCGTTCGTTAGAGGGTTGTTAGAATCAGGCATGGGGACAGGTGCCGCACTTGCTTTTCTCCTGACAGGTCCGGCGCTGAGTCTGCCCTCCATACTGGGGGTGTGCAAGATAGTCAAGCCGCGGGTGCCGGTAGTATATGCGACGCTCATGTGGATATGCGGCACCATAGCAGGTCTTATATTTTGGTTTTTTGTTCCGAAGTTTTAATAAAAAAAGGGGTGTGAGATGAAGATAGAAATATTCGGACCGGGCTGTTATAGATGTCAACAGGTTGAAAAAGCCGTGAAAGATGCGCTTTTAGAGCTCAATATCTCCGCAGACGTGGAGAAGGTAAAAGATATGGGAAAAATAGTAGAGGCGGGCATAATGCAGACGCCGGGGCTGCGCATCGACGGCAAGGTCAAGTGCTTTGGGCGAGTTCCTAAGACAGAAGAAGTTAAAAAATGGATTTCAGAGGAAAAATAATGTGGCAAAGAACTGGTATCCGATTATAGATTATAAAAAATGCATCGGGTGTATGCAATGCCTGAACTTCTGTCCGCACGGGGTATTTGAAATAGGCCCTGATGGAAAGCTAAAGGTCGTTCATCCGGAAAACTGCGTAGAATTCTGCAAAGGATGCGGCAAAATATGCGATCAGAAGGCGATAACATTTTTCGGTGACAAGAAAATCGCTTCGCAATAACTTGTAGGCGATTTTCAGTGGTTAGAAAAGTTTTAACTTTTCTATACCATAAAAAAGGAGGCAAATAGAATGGCTAAAAAAGGTTTAATTCTTTGTGTTTGCCAGGGCACATGCCCTTCGTTCAAGAAGATGGATATATTCGAAGTGCTAAATGCCATTCGAAGAGAAAAACTGGTCGATTTCGCGTCTATTCATCCTCAACTCTGCGCAGACGACGGGGACCAATATTTACAGATACTTCTTGATAACAAAGATGTTGATAAGCTGTATGTAGCCGGATGTGATCCTTTAATGCAGCAAAAGATGTTCCGGGACGCTTTTGAAGCGGCGGGTTTTGATAAATCGAAACATATACCTTTGGATATAAGAAATAAATCTACCGAAGAAGCGGTAACCGCCATAAAGGAAGTCATCAAAAATAATCCGTAGCCAAAAGGAGTTTGAATGCGTAAGATTTTCACATTGTTTTTTATTTTATCGGTTTTTCTTTACGGTAGTTTTGCTAATGCGCAGGATACCGGCAATAAACCAACCGGTCGCGTTATCGCCTATTACTTCCATGGGAATTTCCGATGCTATACCTGTCATACGATGGAGCAGTACTCAAAGGAAGCGATTGAGGCAAACTTCAAGGACGCGCTTTCATCCGGAAAGCTGGAATTTAAGGTAGTGAATGTGGAAGAGCGCGGAAATGAGCATTTTACTCGAGATTATCAGCTCTACACCAAATCACTTGTCATCTCGCTCGTAAAGAATGGCAAGGAAGTAAAGTCAAAAAACCTCACCAAGATATGGGAATATGTAAGAGATAAACAGAGATTTTACGACTATGTAAAGGATGGAGTGGCAACATTCCTAAAGGAGCTTTAATGGATGGCATATTTATCGGTTTAATATCAGCGCTTTGGCTTGGCATATTAACTTCGATAAGTCCATGTCCTCTTGCCACAAATATTGCCGCTATCTCTTTCCTGTCAAAGAAAATCGTTCATCCTAAGGCAGTATTAATATCAGGGTTATTTTATACTATCGGCAGAATGCTATCATATGCTGTGCTGGGTTTCATTATTATAAGCTCTCTTCTTAGCGTACCCGTAATAGCGAATTTCCTGCAGAGGTATATGCCTAAGGCGCTGGGTCCGATATTAGTTGTTATTGGATTATTCCTGTTAGATATTTTAAAGTTCAACACCCCGTCTTTCTCCCTTTCCGAAAAGCATCAAAAAACCATAGCCGGCTCAGGAGCTTGGGGCGCGTTCGTCTTAGGCTTAATTTTCGCTATGGCATTTTGTCCTATTTCCGCGGCGCTATTTTTTGGCAGTCTTATTCCTCTAGCGTTAAATAATAGACTCGGAGCAACACTGCCTTTTGTTTATGGTGTCGGGACCGGCCTTCCCGTTCTTATATTTGCCTTTGCCATCGCCTTGGGGATAAAGTCATTGAGCCGCTGGTTTCATAGATTGACAAAGCTGGAATATTATATGAGAAAAATTACCGGTATAATTTTTGTATTAGTGGGCATATATTATCTTTTAGCGCATGTAGTTTATTTGATATAGAGAGAAGCATGAACAGACAAAATAAATTCGATGCCTGTAAAGGCGTGGGTATCTATTTTGGATATGAAAAGGAGTCTCTAGAATATCTGTAAATGGCGTTAATGTAAAACTTCCTTTTTTCGAGAGGTATCTTTCTCTCTGGGTTATCCTTTGTATCATCGCTGGCGTAATCATCGGGAAAATATTTCCCGCGGGAGTAAATTTCTTAAGCAGATTGGAAGTGTCACAGGTAAATATCCCGGTTGCCGTCCTTATCTGGCTGATGATTTATCCTATGATGGTGCAGATCGACTTCTCTAGTATTGTAAGGGCAGGTAAAAAACCCAAGGGTTTAGTGGTAACATTAGTTGTAAATTGGCTGATCAAACCGTTTACCATGGCGGTGTTTGCCGCGATATTCTTAAAATACATATTCGCCGCTTTTATAAACCCGACTTTAGCTAAAGAGTATATCGCCGGCGCCATACTCTTAGGGGCTGCGCCTTGTACGGCTATGGTTTTTGTGTGGAGCTATTTAACCAAAGGCGATCCCGCCTATACTCTGGTTCAGGTAGCGGTAAATGACCTGGTAATATTAGTTGCTTTTGTTCCTATTGTTAAATTCTTGCTTGGCGTAAATCAAATCACCGTTCCTTACGATACCTTAATCTATTCCACCATCTTCTTTGTTGTTATCCCGCTTGCAGGCGGGTATATTTCCAGGGTGTATTTATTGAAGATGAAAGGTGCAGATTGGTTTGAAAACGTATTTTTAAAATTACTCAAACCGGTAACAATTTTAGGGTTACTGTTGACGTTAATTATTCTTTTTGCTTTTCAGGGGAATATAATACTCGGGAATCCCCTTCATATAGTGTTAATAGCTGTCCCTCTGATAATCCAGACTTATTTCATTTTTTTTATAGGTTATTTATGGTCTAAAAAATGGCGCTTAACTCATTCAATTGCTGCTCCTGCGGGAATGATTGGGGCAAGCAACTTTTTTGAACTATCCGTAGCCGTGGCAATTTCTTTATTTGGATTAAAGAGCGGAGCGGCGCTTGCTACTGTAGTAGGCGTCCTTACCGAAGTGCCAATAATGCTGAGTCTGGTTAATTTTTCCAATAAGACCCGCCACTGGTTTGAACCGGAGAAGAAAATAGCTTTTGAACCGGTAAAAATAGAAAAGGGAGAACCGATGTGGGGAAAAGTATTGATTGCTACTGATTTATCAAAGGCCTCCGGTGAAGTTGTAGATTGTGTCGCTCATTATGGAAAGGATTTTTCAAAAGAAGCGAAACTCGCTCATATTATTTCAGTAGAAACCGCCGGCGGTATTGAGGAGACGCTTGAAAATGCCGAAAGGCCGGTTATAGAAGGGCAGGCAGAAAGATTAAAAGCGGCGGGTATCGCTGCATCATATTCTTTCGGCTATGGGATTCCTTTTGTGGAGATAAACCGTTTGATCGCGGATGAAGGCTATAAACTTTTGATTTTAGGTTCCCACGGAAAAAGCATGTCAAAAGAAATATTATTGGGAAGTGTTTCCGATAGCATTGTCAGAAACCTTAAGATCCCCGCTCTTGTTATCAAGTGCCCTAAAGAAGAGACCAATATCTGCGCTTTTAACTTGTCAGGCAATATTCTATTTCCTACCGATTTTTCTGATAATGCGAAGATAGCTTTTGAGGTTTTGGCAAGTGTCGCCAACCATTACAACGCAAAAGTTACTCTTTATCACGTTCAGGATGTAAATATTGTGTTTCCGCATTTAAAGTACAAATTAACAGAATTTAACACTATAGATAAACAGCGGCTTGACGTTTTGAAGCAAACATTGACAGATAGAGGAGTAAAGGAAGTAACTGTTAAGCTTGAGACGGGGCATCCAAAGCAGGCGATTATAAACGAGATAAACAATAATAAATATAATCTGGTTGTAATGGGGACGCAAGGCAGGGGCTGGATAGAGGAAGTTTTTATTGGCGGCATAGCCCATGCAGTTATAAGGAAATCCAATTCATCTTTATTATTAGTGCCCTACAAGAGATAGGGGTTTAATATTATGGCGCAGAAAAAAAGAGTATTATTTCTTTGCACAGGGAATTCCTGCCGAAGTCAGATGACCGAAGGTTTCCTGCGGCACATGGCAGGCCCGGTTTTTCCTTGAGAAAATATGGTGCCCGCGGTATAATCATTGAAATTATTACCTAAGGATTATTTCAATGAAGTTCAATAATACCGCACAATCATCTTTACTTAAGACCGTCTTTCGCGCGCTCGAATACAGGAATTACCGCCTATTTTTTGTAGGCCAGAGCATATCTTTAATCGGCACATGGATGCAGCAGATAGCTATGAGTTGGCTCGTCTACCGCCTGACCGGCTCAGCCCTGATCCTGGGGGTGGTGGGATTTTCAAGCCAGCTTCCGACTTTCCTTTTCAGCCCCTTTGCGGGCGTGCTCGCCGACAGATGGAACCGCCACACTATCCTTTTAATCACTCAGACACTTGCCATGGCCCAGGCTTTTATATTGGCGTTTCTCACGCTCTCGCACAATATCGCCGTTTGGCATATTATTGCTATGGGAATATTACTCGGCTCGATCAATTCGCTGGACATACCGGCGCGCCAGTCTTTTGTAATAGACATGGTCGAGAGAAAAGAGACCTTAGGAAACGCGATTGTTCTAAATTCTCTCATGTTCAATGTGGCGAGATTAATAGGGCCTTCTATTGCCGGCATACTCATAGCTTTTACGGGAGAAGGCATCTGTTTTCTTATTAACGGCATAAGCTTTATCGCGGTCATCGGCTGCCTTTTGGCGATGAAACTTAAGGCAAAGAGACACAAGGCGCTCCGTAAGAATATTTTTCACGGAATAAAGGAAGGTTTTAACTATACATTCGGGTCCGTTCCCATTAGATTAATATTGGCGCTTCTCGGGATAATGAGCCTTTTGGGTACCTCTTATGTGGTTTTAATGCCTGTTTTTGCCAAAGAAGTCCTTCACGGCGGCCCGAAGACGCTGGGCTTTCTGATGGTGGCCGTCGGATGCGGCGCTTTGATAGGCACCCTCTATCTGGCATCCAGAAAAGGCGTATTAAAATTAGGCAGTATTATTCCGGTTTCGTCGGCTATTTTTGGCATAGGTATGATTATATTTTCGCTTTCCCGCGCATTATGGGTCTCGTTGATAATGCTGGTAATCATCGGTTTCGGCTTTATGGTCCAAATGGCGTCGAGCAATACTGTTTTACAGACGATAGTCGACGACGACAAACGCGGACGGGTGATGAGTTTTTATTCAATGGCGTTTATGGGGATGACGCCTTTAGGAAGCCTCATAGCGGGATATCTGGCGAGCAGCATAGGCGTCACGGCCACCCTCATGATAAGCGGATTCTGCTGCGCTCTGGCGGCATTCTTTTTCGCAAGCAAGATCCCGTTATTAAAAAGCATGGTGCGCCCCATATATGAAAAAATAAGCATCGCGCCGGCCGTCGCGGAAGGCATAGGTGTGGCTGCCAGCCTGGCCGTGCCGCCAGAAGACTAAGTTTGGAGGATACCATGCAACGGGTCTATCTTACTCAGAAAAAATACGAAGATATGATGAAAGAATTGGACAGGCTAAAAAAATTCGACAGGCGCGAGATATCGAAAGAGATAGGAATAGCGCGGGACAAAGGGGATATCAGCGAAAATGCCGAATATGACGCGGCAAAAGAGAAACAGGGGCTTATCGAGAAGCGCATAGCCGAGATGGAGGACAAGCTTAGCCGCGCTGCGATAATAGAAAACCTGAATATAGATACGACCAAGATTAATATAAGCGCAAAAGTCTATCTGGAAAATCTGAAAAATAAAGAAAAGATGACATATTATCTTGTCAGTGCGGATGAATCCGATTTTGCCAAAAATAAGATATCGATTACCTGCCCGGTAGGCAAAGGCCTCATCGGACATAAAGCGGGCGAGACTATTAAGGTCCAAGTTCCTGCCGGTTTATTAGAGTATAAAATCATTAAGTTTGAGTATGGCGGTAACGAAGATTGACAGGAAGCGTAGAGAAAATATAAAGTTTGTTTTTCCCTTTTCTGCTCTATTTTTCACTTGCGATTTACCGTTTTAGAAGGTATACTATATTGTACCACAGTGATGGCAGTTGAACCAATCCCTCGACTTCCTGCCTGCCGGCAGGCAGGTGCTCGGGATGGTTCGGGGGAATGGTGAGCCGTTCGACTGCGCTCACGATGCTTCGAATGGTGCTGAGCAGCGTCGAAGCACGAAGTCGAACCAAAGACATTGGACTAAGGTCAAAGACAATATGGGGACACCCTCCGTCTGATAATGCAAGTGCCTTTTAAGGAGAGTGTCCCCGACAAGTGAGGAGTAATTTATGAATGAAGATTATGGGGGCCAAGAGAGAAGGAAGTTCTTACGATGCAATTACGAGCATTTCTTTAGTTATAACGCTGTAAATTTATCCACAGATAAGAGGTTCATGTCTTCGCTGATCCATGCCGTCTCCAGAAATTTAAGTGGTTCGGGCATGCTTTTCAGCACCACCGAAGTGCCGCCGCTTTCCACCCTGTTAGTCTTAAACCTTGATTGCCGCACAGCCAGGGTGTGCGAAGAGATAGAAAAGAACGCGTTGATAGTAAATAATCGCGTCATGGGCAAAGTAGTGAGAATAGAAGAGCGGGGAGACGGCGTTTATGACGTGGGCGTCGCTTTTGTGGCGACATCGGACCGCCTTCCGAAGGACGTGCAAAACCTGATCAATTTGTAATTTTAGTTCCATAAGGCGTAAAACGGCCATAATCCAAGCAAAAACCGCAGCCGACATTTCTTTACATTTAGCTTTATAAGTAGTATAATCCAATCCAATATGTATCTTATATTAATTCTTATCACAATACTAATGAGCATAGCCGTCGGCTGGTCTATCGGCGCGAACGACGCTGCCAATTCATTGGGTACCGCGGTCGGTTCGCGGGTGTTGACCTTAAAACAGGCTATTATTTTAATTTGTATTTTCGGGTTTTTAGGCGCATTCCTTCAGGGCGGCTATGTGTCTAAGACTGTAGGCAAGGGCATAGTGCCAATAGACCAACTGGACAAGACAGTCGCGTTATACTTGGCGCTTGTCGCTTCTTTCGCCGCCTGTGCCTGGGTCGTTCTGGCCACATATTGGAAGATGCCGATTTCGACTAGCCACTCTATAGTCGGCGCGGTCGCCGGCGCGGGTTTGGCTTTCGGCACGCCGATCAAATGGAAAGTACTTTTTGATATATTTGCCTGCTGGATATTCACTCCTCTCGGCGCGGCAGTTTTGGGGTATATTTTCTACAAAATTTTCCAGAATGCATTTTACCGCATTATTCCGCGCAAATACCTAAAGGTATGTTTTACGACTTTGATAATTATAAGCGGTTGCTACGTCGCTTATTCGTGGGGCGCAAATGATGTTGCAAATTGTATAGGCGTAGTCGTAGGCGCCGGCATACTTTCGACGAATACGGCTATAATCTTAGGGGGCCTTGCAATAGTCCTCGGTATTACCACATGGGGATATAAAGTCATAGAGACAATAGGCTCCGAGATAACCCACCTTTTGCCCATCATGGCGTTCTCCGCGCAGTTAGCAAGCGCGATCAATGTGCACATCTACACCGTTTTCGGCATACCGGTATCTACGAGCCACTCCATTGTCGGCGCTATCTTCGGAGTAGGGCTGGTTAGGGGCGTGCACGTTTTGAATATGCGTATCGCAAAAGATATGATCTTATGCTGGTTGGCCACTCCTTTTATTTCAGGAGTCATCAGCTTCTTGGTACTTAAGGCAATAATGATATTCGTAAAAATAGGAGGTTGAAAAAATGAGAGAGATGAGAAATATTTTAGGTTGGCTCGGCATGGCGCAGGAACAAGTCATATTACAAGACGCTCAAAAACACGTCGAGGAGACATACAAGACCGTGTCGAACTTCAATGAGGCAGTCAATGCGTTCGTAAAGGGCGATATGGCGGCCAAAAAAGCGGCGATTGAGAATGTCGGAGTAAGCGAACATCAGGCGGACGTGCTGCGCTCAAAGATGGTCAGCCAGCTTTCGGAGAGCTTGATGCTGCCGCCTGACAGGGAAGACCTTATGCATTTTGTAAAATCGCTGGACAGGATCGCCGACTGGACAAACGGCGCGGCGAGGATATTAGGATTTATTGAAAAGACACCTCCTGAGGATGTGTCAAGACAAATTTCTCGCGCTACCGAATTGATCCTGACGTCTATCGCTAAATTAAGAGAGGGGATAGGAGCTCTTACCAGGAACGACCTCAAGAGGGCGCTTGCCGATTGCGAAGAAGTCGACCACCTGGAGCACGAGGCGGACGATCAGAAGAGGACTTTAATAGAAGCGATCATACACGCAAAACTCGAATACGTGACATTCTTTCTCTGCTATCAATTGGCCGAATACCTCGAAGGCGTTACGGATAAAATAGAAGACGCCGCTGATTTTGTAAAAGTCGTAGCCATTAGGTCAAAGTAGGCTATAGAAGAATATTTTCTACACATATGACCACAGATTTAAACTTGCCAAAGGCAATAATATTCGATATGGACGGCGTCATCATCGACTCTATGCCCTACCACTTTCTCGCCTGGTATGAGGCGCTGCGGCCCTTGGGCGTAAGGGTAAGCTGTTTCGATGTCTACTCGAAAGAAGGCGAGAACTGGAAAAAGACGCTAAAGGAATTCCTGAAAAGGGCGGATATAGAACCCACCCAAAAGACATTGGAAGGCATTTTTAAACGCCGCAAGAAGATATTCAAGAAAAATTTCAAGCGGTTTATCTTTAAAGATGCTAAGGAATTGGTAGCCTGCCTTAAGAAAAAAGGATACTTACTCGGACTGGTAACGGGTACGCCGTCACGCGAAGTAAAAAGGATACTGCCGAAGGATATCTATAGGTTATTCGGCTGCATAATCGCCGGCGACAGCGTAAAAAGAGGCAAGCCGCACCCGGAGCCGTATCTCGAGGCCGCAAAAGTCATGCGAGTAAAGCCGTCGGAGTGCGTCGTTATAGAAAATGCGCCCTTCGGGGTGGAGTCGGCTAAAAAGGCCGGCATGTTCTGCATTGCGGTTACGACGGGACTTACTAGAAAATATCTCAAAGGGGCAGATGTAGTAGTCGACGAACTTGCCGATATTACGAATGTGGTGGAAACAAGTGACGGAGGGCGAAGTGTTTAAGAAAATTATTATAGCGGCTATGTTAGTTTTTGGCTTATCGCAGCCGGCGGCGTATTGCGCGGATGGACCTTTTGACGGAAAAGTTAAGGTATTTCTGAATAACCTGGAAGACGCCATATACAAAATGGACACCTATAAGTGCAAGATGTTCTCGGAGAACTGGAAAGGAAAAAAACACGAATATAAAATCACGGAATTCTATTTTAAAAAACCGAACCTCCTGCGGATGGATGTCATTCTGGGAGACAAAAAGGGCAGCGTGGTTTTATTGAACAAGGACGGCAAGATAAGGGGCAAGAATTCCATGGGCCTCAGGAAGACTCTGAAGCCGACCGACGACAGGATAAAGAATATAAGAGGGGCTGCCTTTATGCAATCGAACCTCTTAGATATGTTAGATAGGCTTAAGGCCCATATACTGGAAAGGGGCTGTAAGGCCACTTTGACGGAAGAGGAATGTATGAAAAGGCCGTCATATCACCTTCATGTAGAGCATAAAGATGCCGACGATCCCGTGACTTTGGAAGAAGTATGGTATGATAAAAACACCTATTTCGTAATGAAAAAAATAAAGTATGAAGGCAATACTAAGGTAACGGATATAGTCTGGGAAAATCCCGAAATAAACATTCCGTTGGATGACAGTTTATTTGTGCAGTGATCCGACGTATACAAAGTCATGGATAATTTTTCTAAATACTACGATAAGCTGAACGCGAAACAGAAAGAGGCCGTCGATATTACAGAAGGGCCGCTTCTTATACTGGCGGGCCCGGGCACCGGGAAGACAGAGCTCTTGTCGGTACGCGCGGCGAATATCATACAGAGTGAAAAAGCAAACCCCGAAAATATCCTCATCCTCACTTACACCAATCCCGCCGCAAAAGCGATGAAAGAACGGCTTGTAAAGATGATAGGCAGCTCCGCGTATGACGTGGAAACCGCCACTTTTCACAGTTTTGCCAATTCTGTGATACTTGAGTCAGAGGATGCCGCGAATTACATACAGGAGAAGATCCAGATAGCGGATATTGAGGAGATAAGACTGATCGAATATATATTGGACAATACCGACGGTATAGACGCTATACGGCCAATGAAGTCGCCCTATTTTTATAGCCCGGACATAGAAAAGAGAATAGGCGATTTAAAAAGAGAGGGTATGGCACCCGCCGAATTCGAGCATTTCATATCTTCATTCAAACCGGACGGCGTTTTAATAGAGGATAAACATGTAGAGCGGTTAAAAGCGCTTGTCTTGGTGTATAAGTTATATGAAGAATATAAAAACGGGAGAAATGAGGATATTTTTGATGCAAGAGGCCGCTACGATTATGACGATATGATAATCTTCGCCACCGAGGCCGTCAAAAAAGAGAAATACCTGAAGAGCAAACTACAAGAGCAGTACAAATATATAATGGTCGACGAATTTCAGGATACGAACGGCGCGCAGTTGAAATTGTTGTTTGAACTCGTAGACCCTAAATCCGCCAATTTGTGCTGCGTCGGGGACGACGACCAGGCGATATACCGCTTTCAGGGCGCGTCCGCGGCCAATTTCAGGGCATTAAGGGAGAAGTTTAATGGTTTAAAAGAGATCTCGCTCAAGGATAATTACCGCTCCACCAAGGAGATAATAGACCTGGCGGAGAATATAATAAAACACATCCCGGAGGGCACGAGGATAGTCGCGAAAGACCTTGTCCCGAAGAAGGATTATAAAGACAAGACGATAGAATTCCACGAATTCTCAACGGAAAGCGCGGAACTTTTATATATAACGGACAGGATAAAAGAGATAAAAAAGAGCGTCACTTACAATGATATCGCCGTCCTTGTCAGAAAAAGAGACAATGTGTTGAAAGTCATCGACGCATTCCTTAGGGCGGGCATACCTTACGCTACCGACGGGAAGGAAGACATAAGCGGCGAAAATAGGGTCCGGCAGATGCTGGATGTGCTTGATTTCGCCCACCTTAAAAATACTTCGGATTACGCCTCCAAAGACAGCCTCTTCTACCGCATAATTACGAGCGATTATTTCGGCACAAAGTTAGACGACGTCCTTAAATTCATCTCATACGTGAATAATATGAAGAGAGAGGTGAAGGACGCGCTTAAGAAAAGCCAGATAGTTTTATATTCGGAATTCATAAGATTATTCGCCGATAAAAGCGCCAGGGAAGTTTCCTCTCTTGCCGGCTCGCTCGGCTTATCCGAGGCGGCCGCGTTTATAAAAACGGCTTCCGTGATTAAGGGACTTTTAGACGGCGCCGAGACCAAGCCGATCCATACCATACTGATGGAGTATATAACATCGGCCGGCATATATAAATACATCCTGGAATCGTATAACAATAATGAAGTGCTGCGGATCCGCGAACTCCGCTCATTATGCTCTTTCATAAATATGGTCAAGGAGAAGAATATTAATAACCCGGCTATAAGGTTAGCCGATTTTATTGACGAAATCGAGACTATGAAAAAACATGATCTGCCGCTTGTGGGGAAGTTGGTCACTATGACGCAGGACGGAGTGAGGGTATTTACCGCGCACGGCTCAAAAGGGCTTGAATTTCATACGGTCATAATACCGTTCTGCCTGCAGAAGAAAAACTGGCCGATGCAGCCCATGGCGAATAAGATACCGCTGCCTCAGGAAATATATAAGATCAAAGGCAGCGCTCAGGATAAAGAGATGCAAAGGGATTTGAGCTTTTATGACGAGACAAGGCTCTTTTACGTCGCGTCTACCCGCGCAAAGTCAAACCTCATTTACACCGCCAGCCCGACGGAAAAGTCGGTAAGCAGTTTATATCTGACCGCGGCGGGGTTAAATAGCGACGCACCCGAAAGCCGCGTCAAAGAAGAGGCGTTATTGATAAGATCGCTCGTCCTTAGCGATTCAAAAGACCCGTTTATAGGGACAGAAGGTATCTTAAGAGACCTTGTAAGTAATATGAATCTGAACCCCACCAAATTGAATAATTATATAAAATGCCGCAGAAAATTTCTTTACGATAATGTGCTTCTTCTTCCCGGAAAGAAGACGCCCTACCTTACTTTCGGTAACTGCGTCCACAAGGCATTGGAGGATACTTACAGATATTTCATGAATACCGGCAAATTTCCGGATTTCAAGTTCTTCGCAGATTCGTTTAATAATGAACTTATAAATCAGGGCGTTGACGATTCTATAGAAGCAACGTCCAGAAGATGGTTTCCCTCCTTAAAAGAGTGGTATAATGGGGCGTCAAAATCTCCGGTTAAACCTATCGGCCTTGAAGAAGGCCTTGAGATCATGCTTTTCGATAAGCTGATTTTTAAAGGAAAGTTTGATAAGACGGAGTTCGAAGACGAAAAAAGGGGGCTAGTCCGCGTTATCGATTATAAAACTGGCTCGCCGGACGATCACATAAAGAAGATAGACAATATTTCAGACCTCGCCAGCCGGGAATGCGACGAATACCTCCGCCAGTTAGTGGCTTATAAGCTGCTTTTTGACGGGTACAAAAAGAACGAGGGCCGCAGGGTCAGCCGCGGCGTCCTCGTCTTTACGGCTCCGGTCAAATCGACGGTAGCGAAATACGGATTGCGCAAAGGCGAATATATCAATAAGACCGTCGAACTGACGGACGGCATGGTTTCCGAACTCGAGGAGGTTATAAACGATTGCTGGCGGAATATCATGAATTTAAAGTTTGAAAAACTAGAGGACGCGGAAAAAAATAGGCGAGATACGTGCGAAAAGTGCGAATATAACGATATTTGCTGGGGGTGATGCCATGAAAACTTATGAAGCGAAAGATTATTCGAAGTTGTCGGGCATGCAGGGGTTCAGCGATAAGCTGCTTAATAATCATTTCAAGCTTTATCAGGGGTATGTTAAAAACACAAATCTTGTTTTAGAGACGCTGGAAACACTTTTGAAGGACGGGAAGGACCGCGCGGGCGAATACGCGGAACTGAAACGGCGTTTCGGGTGGGAATGGAACGGCATGAGGCTGCACGAATGCTATTTTGAAAATCTCGGCAGAGACAATCAGCCCGTCGATGCAAAGAGCGCCGCGTATAAGAAGATAACGGAAGAATTCGGCAGTTTCGATGCGTGGAAGAAAGATTTTGTCTCCACCGGCGTTATGCGCGGCATAGGATGGGTCGTATTATATAAGGATAGCGCAGCCAGCCGTCTCATAAATACGTGGATCAACGAGCATGATGCCGGCCATTTAGCCGGCGGAACGCCGCTCCTTGTAATGGACGTCTTCGAGCACGCCTTCATGCTCGACTATCAATTGGACAGGGCGAAGTATATAGAAGCATTTTTTAATAATATAAACTGGGCCGCGGTTGAGAATAGGTTAGAGTAGTCCCTCGATCCTTCGATAAACTCAGGATCGACCCTGAGCGTAGTCGAATGGGTCGACGCGCTCGTGCAAAGTGGCATACAAACTCGCTTGCTCGGGACGATTTACAGACTGGCAAGCGATAGTAAATCGGAGGCATAAGATGAAAAAGATAATGTTATTATGCGGTATTATTTCTTTAGTTTCTTTTTTGCTTTTAGAAAATACGGCAAATGCCGAGACAAATAAATGGATGGCGCTGGTCGAGGAATCCGGAAGGGTATTGGCGGAGATCCAGGACATGCCGGACCAGGGCATACCATCAGACCTCCTTCGGGAATGCGCTGCCATAGCGGTCTTCCCATCCACTATCTCCGCCGGTTTGGGGATAGGCGGTAAATACGGACAAGGTATTATTATGGTCCGCGACGAAGGTAAGGGGAAATGGTCTGCGCCGGCGATTTTTAATTTAATAGGAGGCAGTATAGGATGGCAGATAGGCGGGCAGGCGACGGATTTTGTTCTACTGATTATGAGCAGACGAAGCGTTGACGGAATTCTGCAGGGCAAGCTTAAACTCGGCGCCGATGCCTCAGTCGCCGCAGGGCCTGTCGGCAGAGCTGCGGAGGCCTCGACAGATGTCCAGTTAAAAGGCGGCATACTGTCATATTCAAGAAGCCGCGGCCTTTTTGCCGGCGCGAAACTTGAAGGCGCAGTCATTACCGAACACTGGGACGGGAACGGGGAATTATACGGCGAGAATCTATCTGCTCGCGAAATAATGTTTGAAAATAAGGCAAAGATGCCCGAGTCAGCCAACGGCGTACTCAAGGTACTCAACAAATATCCGTATAAAAAATGATCGACCTAAAAAAGTATCTCAACCCTTCACAATATGAAGCCGTTACGCAAACGGAAGGGCCCGTGCTGGTCATAGCGGGCGCCGGTTCCGGCAAGACGCGCGTCATAGAATACCGGGTACTTTATCTGGTCGAGAGCGGCGTCGACCCAAAGTCGATACTTCTACTTTCTTTTACCAGAAAAGCGGCGCGGGAGATGGTCTCGCGCGCGGAAAGGCACGACCCGCGGTCGAAATATATAGAAGGAGGGACGTTTCATTCATTCGCCTATAAAGCGTTAAAAAAATATGCGAAGAATCTGGGATTTACCCATTCATTCTCGATTCTGGATGAAGGCGAGGCGGAAGAGGCGATCAATAGATGCGCGGTGAAATTGGGATTCATAGACAGGGAAAAGCGCTTTCCGAGAAAAGATACGTTAAGGAACATCATAAGCGTCTCCGTTAATAAACACGCGCGCATAAACGATATCATTAAAAGGGAGTACCCGCATTTTTTAGAATACGCCGACGATATAGAAACACTCCGAAAAAAATATACCGAGTACAAGATAAACAAAAATTATATGGATTACGACGACCTTCTCGTTTATCTTAAATCACTGCTGGAGGATCCCGAGATACGAGACCGCATCTCGGGAAGGTACAAATATATCATGGTCGACGAGTACCAGGATACGAACGCACTGCAGGGCGAGGTAACTTACTTATTAGGAGAAAGTCATAAGAACGTCATGGTCGTCGGCGATGACGCTCAGGGCATATACGGGTTCCGCGGCGCGACGCACGAGAATATAATGGCTTTTCCCAGAAGATTTCCGCATTGCAAGATAATAAAGTTAGAGGAAAACTACCGCAGCACGCAGACGATCCTGGACGTGGCGAATGCTGTCCTTCTAAACATGAAAAACAAGTATTCAAAATGCCTTGAGTCTATGCGGAAAGATATAGGTGAGAAACCCAAGCTTTTATTTTTTAAAGATGCCTACGAAGAGGCGGAGTGGATAGCGGCGAAAATCAAAGAGTTTAACGACGAAGGTGTCGCGCTTCGCGACCTGGGCGTACTTTTCCGCTCAGCTTACATATCAATACCGCTTCAGGCAGAACTTAGCAAAAGGAACATACCGTACCAGGTCGTGGGCGGTTTAAGGTTCTATGAGACGGCGCACGTAAAAGACGTGATGGCGCACCTCAAAGTGATTTTAAACCCTAAAGATGAGATTGCCTGGACGAGGGTGCTTACGCTTATCAGGGGCATAGGAGCCGTTATTTCCGAAAAGATCCTGCAGGATATCATCAGCCATTCTTCAATTTCGGATATCGTCGAAAAGGCGTTACCGAAACATGCGGCAGGGCATAAATATTCTTTAGGCCTCGCCAGATTGAATAAGGCGCTTGAGAGTGCCTCAGACGGCAAATTGACAATAAGCGATAAATATGAGATATTTCTCGATTATTACAGCCCGATAATACGGGATAAGTTCGACGATTGGCATTTAAGGGTCAATGACCTGGATACCCTGAAACAGATAATAGCGAGATACGAGGCTCTCGAGGAATTTCTGGCGGATTTCGCCATCGAATCGCCGGAGAAAGGCGTATGGCGGGTGAATCCGTCGGTGGCGCCGATTGAGCCGCCGATCACGCTTTCCACCATACATTCGGCAAAAGGGCTGGAATGGAATGTCGTATTTTTGATGGGCCTGACAGACGGTGTCCTGCCCGTAAGTTTTGCGCTGGACGACGAAGACGAAATAGAAGAAGAGCGCCGCCTTTTCTACGTCGGGATCACGCGGGCGAAAGATAGACTATATCTTTCTATGCACCACGAGGGGACAAGAGGCGGCTTGTACAGATTTAACAAGGTTTCTCAATTCGTAGATATGTCAAATGTCATGGCGATGTTAGACATAGATAATGTCTCCGAGCCGGAAGAGGAAGAAATAGACGTCTTTTATGACGAATAATTAATTCAGGAGGATGTTATGAAAAAGTTGATTTTGGTTCTTGTTTTGGCGTTTTTGGCAACAACCGTATATGCGAGAGAAGATAATCTATATGAGATGTTCAGAAGATGTTCTCCGATAAAAGTTTTTCTTAAAGAAGTTGCCAATGAAGCAGCTAATCCCGCAGTAAGCACGGAACTTTTCACTGCCGGCTTCAAAGATACCTTGAGAGAAAGGAAGGAATTATCGTTTTTGCCCGTTGACAATGAAGCTGAAGCGGACGTAACCATTTTGGTAACCATCAAAGAGTTCGTGTTTACCGAAGAAGCGCTGCCGCTCGTAATCAGCCCGCTCCTAATCGCCGCAGATGTGGTTAATCCCAAGAGCTCTGCCCGGTTAGTAGCGGATTATGAGATCGTAGACCCCAAAAGCGGCAAGGTATTGGCGGACTATAAGAATTTTCTCACTTATGCGAGAAGGCCAAGAAAGGACATGACAGAGACGAAGTCGTACAAATATGCGATAGGCGAAAACGCAAGGAGACTTATTTTAAGAGCATTTTACGAACCGGTGAAGAAATAGGTTAAACAAACAAGGGATGTGAAATATGAGCGAAATAAAGATATATCTGAAAGAAAAAGATATACCGCGGCAGTGGTATAACTTAGCGGCGGACCTGCCTCCGATGGAGCCGCCGATAGGTCCGGACGGCAAACCGATCGGCCCCGAGATGCTGGCCCCGGTCTTTCCCATGAATTTAATAGAGCAGGAGGTCAGCACGAAGCGCTGGATAGATATACCCGAGGAGATCATCGAAATCCTCTACCGCTGGAGGCCGTCTCCTCTGAGAAGGGCGGTCTATCTCGAAAAACACCTGAAGACGCCGGCGCGCATTTATTATAAGGATGAAAGCATGAGCCCTGCCGGCAGCCACAAGCCTAACACGGCAGTGGCGCAGGCGTGGTACAACAAACAATTCGGCATAAAGAAACTGACGACGGAAACAGGCGCGGGGCAGTGGGGCTCGGCCCTTGCTTTTGCATGCAAACTTCTGGGATTGGAATGCAAGGTCTTCATGGTGAGGATAAGTTTTGACCAAAAGCCGTTCCGCAAAATTATGATGAAACTCTGGGGCGCGAATTGCGTCGCCTCGCCGAGCAATGAGACGCAGGCAGGAAGGGATATATTAAAGAAGATGCCGGATACGCCGGGAAGTCTAGGCATAGCGATAAGCGAAGCGATAGAAGAAGCCGTGACCGACAGGTCAGGGAATACCAGGTATTCCTTAGGAAGCGTCTTAAACCACGTCCTTTTGCACCAGACTATAATAGGCCTGGAGGCGAAAAAGCAGTTAAAGTCAGCCGGCGAAGATAAGGTAGATATCGTCATCGGATGCGCGGGCGGCGGCAGCAACTTTGCGGGCCTGTCATTTCCGTTTGTTAACGATAAGATCAACGGAGCGAAAATCACGATCATTCCGACGGAACCGACGGCGTGCCCGACTATGACGCGAGGGCCGTTTACCTATGACTTCGGAGACGTGGCCCAAACGACGCCGCTTCTGGCGATGTACACATTAGGGCATAAGTTTATCCCCGCGCCGATCCACGCCGGCGGATTGAGATATCACGGCATGGCCCCTCTTGTGAGCCATGCGATCAAGGAAGGCCTTCTCGCGCCAAAAGCCTATGACCAGATAAAATGCTATGAATCCGCCATGCTTTGGACCGCCACCGAAGGCAGCATCCCGGCTCCGGAGACGAGCCATGCCATCGCGTGTGTCATCGAAGAGGCGATAAAAGCCAAAAAAGAAGCCAGAGAAAAAGTGATCCTATTTAATTATAGCGGCCATGGCCTTATGGATCTGATGGGTTACGATAAATTTCTGTCGGGCGAACTCAAAGAATATTATCTTCCCGAAGAGGAATTGGCGAGGAGCCTTGAAGCTATAAGCCACTTGCCTAAAATCGAGAAGAAGAAAGTCGCCAGAACGTAATGAGGCAGATATGCTGGAAGTAAAAAACCTTTCCGTAGACATAGCGGGTAAGGCGGTTTTAAACAAAATAAATATGAAAATCGGCGTCGGCGAGATTATCATCCTCTTCGGGCCGAACGGAAGCGGCAAGACCACGCTTATAAAGACTATTCTTGGCGCGAGCGGCTATACGGTAAGAAGCGGGGATATAGTATTCAAAGGTAAAAACATCAGCAGATTTCCTATTGAGGACCGCGTGAAACTTGGCCTGGGGCTGATGTACCAGCACCCGCCAAAGATAAGGGGCGTGAAATTAGGCCAGATAGCGCATTTCTTGAGTAAAGACGAAAAAAAGATCAAAGATTTAGCCGCCAAACTTTCCCTTGAGGACCACCTCAACCGGGATATAAATCTTGGATTTTCCGGCGGGGAGATGAAGAGGTCGGAACTGTTTCAGTTGCTTCTTCAGGGCCCGGATCTATTGCTCTTGGACGAACCGGAATCCGGCGTAGATATCGAAAATATCTCCATAATGGGAGGAGTCATTAACGAGTATCTCAACGATAAGAAAAAATCCGCGTTGATAATTACGCACACCGGCTACATCCTTGATTACGTAAAGGCGGGGAAAGGATGCGTCCTGATAGACGGCATATTCCGCTGTATGGGGGAGCCGCGGGAGATGTTCGAGAGCATAAGAAAAGGCGGTTACGAAAAATGCAAGGAGTGCCAATGCCCGCAAAAGAGTTAGGCAAAGATATATCCTCGCAGGATCAAGAGATCATCGCGTCTTCCGGCATGGACTTGTCGGAGAAGACGCGGTCGGGGAGCTTTCTCCAAAAGGACGGCCGGATAGAATTTTACCGCAGCCTCTCGGATTCCGTCGAGATATTGAGCATCGAAGAGGCGATGAAGACCTTCCCGGAAGTCAGGGATTATTACGGCGCGGCTTTCAAATTGTTAAACAGAGAATATCCGCAGGATACGCAGGGCGGCTATTTCGTCAGGGTGAAAAAGGGAAAGACGGTCGAACTTCCTATACAGGCGTGCCTCTTTCTGAAATCGCAGGGGTTCAAGCAAAAGGTCCACAATATAATAATTCTGGAAGAAGGGGCAAAGGCTTATTTGATAACAGGCTGTTCCGCGTCTTTTGCCGCCAGCGAGGGATTCCATTTGGGTATTTCCGAATTCTTTTTGAAAAAAGGAGCGCATCTCAATTTTACGATGATACACTCCTGGCGCGAAGATGTCTCGGTGAAGCCGATAAGCATAGCCCTTTGCGACGAAGACGCGACGTTCGTCTCTAATTATATCTGCCTTAAGCCGGTAAGAGAAATTGTGATGTATCCCACCGCCGTCCTTCAAGGCGAAAGGGCGCGGGCGAGTTTCAGCTCTTTGATCCTGTCTCACCCGAATACTTTGCAGGATGTAGGTTCGCGCGTTATATTCAGGTCAAAAAATACGCAGGCGGAGATGGTCGCAAGAGCCGTATCGCTCGGCGGAAAAGTTATCGCCCGCGGCCATTTGAAAGCCGAATGTAATGACATCAAAGCCCATCTTGAATGTAGAGGCCTCATTCTTTCCGAAAAAGGCGTCATCCACGCTATCCCCGAACTTGAGACGGATTCAAGGGATGTAGATATGTCGCACGAAGCCGCTATCGGCAAAATCAGTAAAGACGAAATTGAATATCTGTGCTCGCGCGGCTTATCGGCGAAAGAAGCTCAGTCCGTGATAATAAGGGGCTTTATGGATGTGGATATCCTGGCGCTTCCGGAGTTATTAAGGAAAGATATAGAAAACCTCGAAGAGAGTACCCTCAAGAGCGCAAATTTCTAAAAATGGGGACAGATACCTATTTTTTTCCTAAGTAGCTTTTTTGAAAAATAGGTATCTGTCCCCATTTTATGGCGCGCTATTCTCTTAACTGCTTCTCAGCGTCGATTATGTCTCTATTGATCAGATAAATAGCGTTTTTTATCTTCTCTTTTAAACTCGCCGACACCGGCGTCTCTAAGATCTCGTTCAGTATCTGCATGCTCATCCTGAAATATCGTATGATCTCGCCCTCGTCATCCTCGGTGTAACGCATTATTTTATCGAAACTCTCTTTTCTCATCCATGCCTCGAGGCATGGGGAGAGGTGATAAAAATACCGCTTACTCAAAGGAGTGATAAAAGCCTTCTTTTCCATTCTTTGTATATGGTTCAATATGTTTTCCGTGATTTCGGAAAGTTCTTTCGCGCTTTTCGGCAGCGATGCCGGTTTGACGCTGCCCTTCCTCGGCTCAAATACTAGCGCAAGCGCCAGGACGCCGAGTGAATGTTCCGAAAGGTGCTCCAAAACACCCTTTTCATAAAGTTCCGAAAGCGAAAGTTCGTAACCGTAGATTTTGCTGGCGAATTCGCCTTTTTCAGTGAGTGAGCCGGCTTTTATATAGCCGAGGCCTTTCAGCAATTCCACCTTCGCGCGCATAAGTTCCATCGCCTTTTTCTGGGACTGCTTCTTTTCCTGAAAATAATGGAAAGAAAGAGGGTAGATATCGTAAAGTTTTTCGCCGTATTTTCCGTAAAGGTTCAATATGGTAGCGTAAGAGGCGTTAAATCGGCTGCGCACCTTTTCGGGCTGGCTGTATATGACTTTTTCCAGTTCCTGAAAAGAAGTATAATGCGGATTTACCCGGCTATAGACAAAACCTTCTTTATCTATGCCGCGCCTTCCGGCCCTTCCGGCCATCTGGTAGAAATCGCGCGTTTTAAGAGTGCCGTAATAACGGCCGTAAAATTTCCTCAGCTCGTCGAATACGACCGTACGCGCCGGCATGTTTATCCCGAGGGCAAACGTCTCGGTGGTAAATATTACTTTTATAAGTTTGCTGGTGAAAAGCCGCTCAACGACTTCTTTCAGTGTCGGGAGCATCCCGGCATGGTGATAGGCGATCCCTTTTTCGATTAGTGGGGCAAGGAGCGTCGCGCTCTTTTCGGTGGCGAGGTCGAACCTGTTGCGCAGATCATGATAAAGAGTCCTTATTCGTTCTTTTTCTCCGGCGTTCAAAAAATCGAAACCGAATACCTCTTGGGCGAGGTATTCGCAGCGCTTCCTGCCGAAAGAAAAGTATATGCACGGCAATTTGTCGTTTTCAAGCAGGTGTTTTATTAGCACCGTCGGCTTATTTGGCTTTAAAGCGACGTGGCGCGCAAAGCGGCTGCCGCGATAAGCGCGGTGCCCTCCACCGTATGGTGGCAGGGCATGCTGGCCGTAAGAGCTGCCGCCGCCTTTATATCCTAAATGTTTGACTTTGCCTAAATTGTCCAGGATCTCGCCCTGGCACTGATAGAAGAAGTGGAGCGGCACGGGCCGTTTATCCTCTTTGACTATTTTAAGGGGCTTTTTATGTACGGCCTGTATCCAGTTTGCAAACTCGTCAATATTCGGCACAGTGGCGGACAACGCCAGCATCTTCATGTGTTTAGGAAGGAATATAAGCGATTCTTCCCACACAGTTCCGCGCTCATAGTCATCCAGATAATGGATCTCGTCGAAGATTATCCACGAATATTTCTCAAGATCGCTTCCTTCCTCGAGCACTTTATTGCGGAATATCTCGGTGGTCATTATGAGAATAGGCGCGCGCGGGTTTATGCTGACGTCGCCGGTAAGTATGCCTATCTTGTCCTTGAATGTCTCCTCGAAATCGCGGAATTTCTGGTTTGACAACGCCTTGATCGGCGCCGTGTAAATGGCGTACGTATTTTTCGCGAGGCAGTCGTTGATGACGTATTCGGCTATGGCAGTCTTGCCGGAGCCGGTCGGGGCGGAGACGATGACAGAATAGTTCTCCTTAATATAATCTATGGCTTTTTGTTGAAACGGGTCGTATTGCATGCTTATATTGTACCCTATTACTTTGCGTTTTTCAATGTTACTTAAAAGGAATCCGGTATTTTTCTCGCTCGGAGTCGATTTCTTAACGGCGAAGGTCTTTCGTTCACTCGGTGGCTGCACCCCAGACAAAAGGTAGTCTGGGTGCGTCCCTTGTGGACTGCAGAATGGTTCGACTTCGCTCACCACTCTTCGAATCATTCTGAGCGCAGTCGAAGGGCTCGCCCCGATGGTATCTCCATCGGGGCTCAGACAGCTTCGCCATCCCGAGTGTGTCCCCCTCTCGGGGGACCTCGGGATTCCTTCGCCACTCAAGCTGCTTCGCCTACCTGCCTGCCGGCAGGCAGGCGTTGAGAATTTCGCTTTGGAGCGAGGGGAATATCAATATTGTATATACTGGGCTTTTAAGGTATAATTTATAACATGACATTTCTTGAACTGGCGAAAAAAAGAAGGAGCGTGCGGAAGTATTTATCGAAACCCGTCTCGCGCGAAATTATCGACAGATGCCTTGAAGCCGCGCGGCTTGCCCCGTCGGCGTGCAATTCCCAGCCATGGTCTTTCATGGTGGCCGACAACGAAAAAGATAAGAACGAACTTGCCGAAGCCGCTTTTTCCGGCGTCTATTCCATAAATGCTTTTGCAAAGAAAGCCCCCGTCCTTGTCGTCGTTATTACGGAACAATCCAGCTATATAGCAAAACTCGGCGGATATTTTAAGGGTGTGCGGTATAACCTCATCGATATCGGGATAGCATGCGAACATCTTATCCTTCAGGCGGAGGAAGAGGGCGTAGGTACCTGTTGGCTCGGCTGGTTCAACGAAAAAGCCGCGAAAAAGGTATTAGGATTGCCGGATGATAAGAAGGTAGATATCATAATAAGTATGGGTTATCCCGAAGATAACGCTGCCCGAGAAAAGCCGAGAAAGCCGCTCGATGAAATAAGGAGATACTTAGAGAAATGAGGAATCTTACAAGCGCGGGATTTTTCATATCGTCCAAAATAGGCAAGGCGATCAAGGAGAGTGTCCCCGTCCAGTTAAAACTTATAATGTTGTAATTTCATATACTCCATGGTAGTATTTTAATAATACTGCTTGTTTTGGACAATAGGGGGTCAACAATAGGGGGTCAGACCCTAGCTTTGTAAATTTACTGGCAAGGGCCTGACCCCGAGAACACGAGGTGAGGCAGATGAGTACCAAAAAGAGATATCAGATAAAATTAAAGGCACTGGAAAAGCGCAGAAAAAGGCGCGCAAGGCTTAAAGCCGCAGGGAAGAATCCCGACCAATACTTCTGCGCCGGTATTTATGTCGGCGAAAAAAAATAAGAGGATGCTATGAGGCAGCCTTTTGTTTTTATTACATATTAAATGTCTTTTAAAATCATCATATTATTTTTATAACGCCTTAATACGTAATAGGTTAAATTGCGTTAGGGAAAATAAAAAAGTTACATATTGACATAAGTTGACTTGTGTGATATAATTCTGTTAAGGTAAAATATAGCGAGGTGATCGTATGAAATTAAAAAGTGGTCTCTTCAAGTATCAAATGCTTTCCGACAAAGAAAAGAAAAACCTCCTCCTTCTGGACGTAATCATACAAAAAGGCCCGATCTCCAGGACGGACATATCTAAAGAAACAGATTTAAATATTGTTACTGTTTCTAATTATGTAAATAATTATATCGACAAAGGGCTGGTGATAGAGAAGGGTTTCGACGTTTCCTCGGGCGGGAGAAAGCCGACATTAGTGGAACTTGCCGCGAGCGGCGGTTATGCAATAGGCGTGGATATCGGCCCCATGGACGAATTGGCCATCATGACCGATTTGAGCGCCAAGATAATATGGAAAGAAAAAAGAAAACGGCCTCAGGGGCATATGGAAGAGGTGATAAAAGTCGCGATGGACCTTCTGAACGATATCATCACCAATTCTAAAATTCCGCGCGAAAAAATCATAGCGGTGGGGTTTGGCATCTCCGGAGTCATTGACGAAGAAACGGGTACCGTAAGAGATACGGATCCCAGAAGAGGCAGGACCACAGGCAGTATCAACGCTTTTAGGGAGGCGATCGAGCAGAATTTTCAGCTGCCCGTTTTCGTCGGAAACGACGCGACGTGCGCGGCTTTCGGAGAAAAGCGCCTCAGCCTCGAAAGAGGCGTAGAAAACATGCTGTACGTTTATTCCGACGTAGGGTGCGGGATTATAATAAAAGGAGATATATATTGCGGCTCAGGCGGAAGCGCGGGCGAGATACAACTTTCCTCCGACCTGATTAATGAAGAGGAGATCAAGTCTGCCTCAAGAGAGCTTTATTACCTTAGGCCGTTGGGGGTAGATTTGGGTATAGTCGCAAAAGCGAAAAAAGCTATAGAAGAAGGCATTGGAACCAAAATATTAGAACTCGCAAGCGGCAAGCCTGACGAGATTACTTTAGGCAAAGTGATAAAAGCCGCGGAATCCGGAGACAAATTGGCCATAGATTTGATCGAAAGCGCCGGCGTAAATTTGGGAACAAGGATAGCGTATCTCATAAATTTATTTAATCCGGAAGTGGTGATAATAGGCGGAGGCATAGAAAAAGCGGGAGAATTGATTCTAGAGCCGATAAGGCGGACGGTCAGAAAGTTAGCATTTGAAGAACCCGCCGCAAAAGTCCGCATACTACCGTCTGCGTTAGGAGGCGAGGCAGTCGCTTTGGGCGCGGCAAGCTTGGTGTTGCGCGAAGTATTTACGCAAGTGTGATAATTTTGATAGAGAGGTAGCCCCTCGACTTCGCTCGGGGCGATTTGCATATGGGCGATAAAGGGCAAATCGGAGATTTTTAAATGGCGGGAATCAGAGGATTATTTGCAGGCACGGAATTGGGCGATAGGGAAAAAAAGAACCTATTGATACTTGATACGATTCGCAAAAAGGGCCCCATAGGAAGGACAGACATATCCAAAATCACGGGTTTTAACATCGTTACCGTCAGTAATTACATCGACCATTATATAAAGGAAGGGCTTGTCTCAGAAGGCGGCTACGATACCTCCACCGGCGGGCGAAAGCCGATGCTGGTCGATCTGAATTATAAATCGGCATATGTTATCGGAGTCGGTTTTGATATGTTCGATATGCGTGCCGTTGTAGTGGATTTGCGATGCAACATGCTTTTTCAAACAAAGAAAAAACGCTCCGCTGAAACAGGAAGAACACTTCTTAATAATTTGATAGAAATGGTCGATGAGATTCTCAAGAAATCATCGGTCGATAGGAAAAAGATAAAAGGCATAGGTCTTGCCGTAGCCGGCATAATTGATAAGGACAATATGACTATAAGATGGCCGGGAGCTTTAGGCACGCCAGATATAGTAGTTTCCGCATCTTTATTGGATACCCTAGAACATAAATTCAACATCCCTGTAGTAATAGAAAACGACGCGGATTGTGCGGCGTTTGGCGAACAATGGATTGCTCTTGAACCGGAGTTAAGGGACGTTATATATATGTATTCGGGCGTTTCGTGCGGCATAATCATCAACGGCCAGATCTATAAAGGTGCCTCAGGCTGTGCCGGCGAGTTGGGGATATTAAATCCGTCGACTTTGGATAAATATGACTGGAAAAAAGAGTCTTACGGTTTAGGACGATGGAATATGGAATTGAGTACTCTTGACAACATAAAAGAAATTCACGAAAAGCACAGTGATTCAGTTATATTCAAATTAGCAGGCAATGATCCTAAAAATGTAACGTTTTCTAACATCGTAGAGGCGGCAAATTCGAAGGACATAGTTGCGATTCAATTGTTAAGCAAGGCAGGCGAGGATCTCGGTAAAAAAATCGCTTTTTTGGTAAATCTATTAAACCCGCAGGTTGTGGTAATAGGAGGCGGGATAGAGCGTGCCGGTTCGTTTTTGCTTGACCCACTGAAAAAAACCGTAAAAGAATGGGCTCTTGAGGAGGTAGTCAGAGTCCTTAAAATCATTCCGGCCCAACTGGCTGAGAACGCAGTGCCATTAGGCGCCGCTAGCGTAATCGTACAGAAATATTTTGAACATATATAAATTCGCACAAGTGACTTATGTCACAAGCATGAGAAGATAATAGTTCCCTGCCTGCCGGCAGGCAGGCATAAGTCACGTGCTCATTTAAGGAGCTATATTATGGACGAAGGAAGAACATGCCCTATATGCAAAAAAGTATTCCTTCCAAACAAGTATCGGCCCAATCAAGTGATCTGCTCAAATCTCGAATGCCAATACCGGCGGCAGCTTCAAAATATGAAGAATTGGCGCGATGAGAATCCTAATTATTTCAAGTATAAGGAAATAAAGGATGTCAAATGGAAGGAATCCTGCCGCGAGAGGGCGAGGCGATGGAGGCAAAATCACCTCGATTACCTTAAGCTTTACAGGCAGGAACACAAAGACGATCACAGGGAATATATGAAAAAGTACATGAGGGACTACAGGAAGAGGAAAAAAGATAAAATAGAATCAGCCGCCGGCCAGCAGGGCGGCAGCATTAATACTCAGCCCGGCAACGTTGATTCGTCGGAATTATAAACCCTTCGACGCATCTCTCGCTTAAATATCGAGAGATTTGCTCAGGGTTTATACTGAGCGGCGCAGACGCCTAAAGGACGCAATTTTACGCCGTCGAAGTATAAAAGGTTTTTAAGGCTTAATGGTTAAAACAAGAAGCGGAAAAGTTGTTGCAGTATTTTTAATATTTTTTGGCCTGATATTTTTTTCTTGGCCTGCCCCGACATATCCCTCGCAACCCGACCAAGGCATCACGGAGGACCCCGGCCAATACGAATCGGGCAAACTGATAAAAAACTATCTTTCAAAAGCCGATAAGCATTATAAGAGCGGTAAATACCAGCGGGCTATTTATTTTTGGGATAAGGTACTAACGGCAGAGCCTAATAATATAGAAGCCAAACAGGGCATTAAGAATACCGAAAAAAAGATCGCTAAAATAAAAGACTTTTTTGGCAGCGGCGCCTTTAAAGAAGTTTCTACGGCGGAGGAATTTTCCCCGGATGATTGTTTAGGGATTGCCTCGGGAAACAGCATACCGCTTGAGGTCGCGAGGGGGCAGATAAAATTAGCCCAAATAAAGGTATGGGAGGCGCGAAGGGCTTTTTTTCCGGCCCTGTCCCTTTCCTGGACCACTACCAGCGGCATACAAAGCACAGGCAAGATCGAGGGCCTCGAATACGGCATTGAGGGCAAGCAGCCTGCCTTTCATTCCGGCGGTATTATGTACACACTCGCGCAGGCTAAGGCGGATTTGACGATTGCCGAAAGCAATTACGACAAAGTAAGGAATGAATTATATTTTGAAGTAGCTAAAGCTTACTATGCACTCGTAAAAGCCAAGAAGCAATGGGAGTATACCCAGTCTACCTATGACGAGATGAAGCCATATTATGAGATGGCCCAAAAAGCGTACGAAAAGTCCGTAACGCCAAACATCGAATTTTTGAACGTAGAATCCAATTTTAATCAGCTTTATTATGAAACCATATCCAATGAGAACGAATTTAAACTTGCGAAACTGACTTTAGAGCAAAAGCTGAGCATAGAAGACGCGGGACCCATTGATATCGTTATGGACGAAGAGCCCAGAGCGATTACAAAAGACATAAAGACATGCCTTGAACTGGCCTTAGAAAACAGGCCTGATTTAAAGATCGGCCTTTACACAGTAAAATATACGGAATACGGAAAACAGATCGCGAACGCCAAAGAAATGCCCAGCGTCGATCTTGTGGGAAATTATAAGAAGTCCTCGGAAGTATACAGGGAAGGTTTTGGCGTGGGGGTTAGCGCACCGCCCGATACGCAGTCACTGGATCCGCATAAGAAGTGGTATGTGGGCCTTGAGGCCAGCGTGCCGTTTCTCGGCTCAACCGCCAGTTATTCTTATTTCAGGCGGCATGACCCGGCCAGTTTAAGCACCTACCTTCCCGACTCGGAATCGAGAGGTACGACCTTAAAACTCGACATTTTAAATAATATAAAGAACCTTTCCGAGATAGAACAGGCAAAGATAGCGAATATAAAAGCCGAACAGGAGCTCGAAGACGCAAGAAAAAAAGCGATCATGGAGGTCAAAGAGGCCTATTATGGGTACGAAAGATCGCGCATACAATTGGCGGCGGCCAAGTCCCAGAAAGAATTCCGGGAAAAAGAATTTAAAATATTGAGATTCAAAAAGAGCATGGGCGAAGGGGAATTATCCGAACTTTTTGAAAACGTAATCAAGCTTCTGGAAGCAAACACACTTTATTGTGATGCGGAAGCGAACCTTAATATTTCTATAGCAGGCCTGAACAAGGCGATAGGGATAGAGAATTACTTTTAGGGGGTTTTAAAAATGAAATTTTTTAAGACAGATTTTTTTCAGAAGCGAAAAAGATTGATAATCATATCTATATTGTTAGCCGGCGTTCTTATAGCGTGGGGCTGGGCTACTTTATCAAAAAAAGGTATAACTCCTCAAGCGGTAAAAGAATTTATTAAAGGAAAAACTTCCGCCGGAGGCGGATCCGCCTTTGGCGGAAAAAAAGCCGGTGAAGAGGCACTTGTCCCGGCTATTCCCGTAAAGACGACAAAGGTCGTAAAGACGGATTATCAGGATTTTGTGACATCCTTCGGCACTATAAAAGGTCTTAGGGAAATACCGGTAAAATTTGACGAAAACGGAAGGATCGCCAAGTTTTATTTTAAAGAAGGCGATAGTATAAAAAAGGATGACTTAGTGGTTTCCCAGCAACAAGATGAGCAGCGTGTTAAGGTCGAATATGCCCGGATAGAATATAACAAGTATAAGACTCTATACGATCTTGGAGCCATAGTGGCGGACAAACTAAGGGAAGCGGAACTCGAAGTTGAGGCGGCGGAAGCGACGTTAAATAAAAGGAATTTTTACGCGCCTTCGGACGGTTTTATAGGGACTCGTAAGATAAATGAAGGCGAACTCGTAACCCCGACTGATACAGTAACTACTTTTGTGGATATAGGCAACATTTTTTGCGAAGTCGGCATAATTGAGAAGGATATTGATAAAGTAAAGACCGGACAAACAGCCAGGATAGTGATAGAGGCCCTTCCGAGCGATACTTTTGAAGGCACTGTCGACTCGGTATCTCCGATGCTGGAAGGCCGCAGCCGCACGCAGACGGTGAAGATGCTAGTCCCAAACGAAAAGGGCATCATCAAACCGGGGATGTTCGCGAAAGCCGATATAATGATATTTGAGAAGAAAGACGCTATAGTCATCCCGCGCAAGGCGCTCTCAAAAACCGAAGAGGGGTATACGGTTTTCGGCGTCGTAAGGCCCGAAGATGCGAAAGCGAAAAAAACGCCCGCCGGGTTTGAAGAAGCTACCGCAAAAGTAATACCCGTTAAAGTAGAGCGCGCTAACGAAGAGAGGGCTCTTATAGGCGAAGGGCTCGCGGTGAGCGAAGAAATCATCTTAGAGACCCCCGAAGCGAAATCCAGTATAAAAGACGGTTCAATCATCGAGATATTGCCGGATACGGGAAGTGAATAATGTATCATGGAGAGGAATATAGGTAATGAGTTTAGCAAGTTTTTCGGTAAAAAAACCTGTAACCGTAACGATGATCTATCTCGCCGTGATTATTCTGGGCGTTATATCGTGGTTCCGGCTGCCTCAGGAGTTTTTCCCGCCGATAACATATCCGCAACTTTCGGTAGTAACTAATTACCCGAACGCCGCGCCGGAAGAAATAGAAACATTAATCACTAAATTAATCGAAGAAGCCGTCGGTACCGTTAAGAATGCCAGGCGTGTCGTATCCACCTCGCGCGAAGGCACCTCTATAGTAACGGTAGAATTTAACTGGGGCACCGACATGAACTTCGCGGCCCTCGGCATGAGAGAGAAGATAGACCTCATAAAAGAAAGACTGCCGAGAGATGCCGAAGAGCCCCTGGTTATGAAGTTTAATCCATTCGCTCTGCCAATCATGACATTGAGCGTCAGCGGGGATAGGCCGCTGAATGAACTATATGAGATCTCCAAAGAGTATATAAAAGACAAGCTTGAAAAAATAGAAGGAGTCGCATCCTGTTCGATATCAGGCGGTATTGAAAGAGAGATTCAGGTCAATGTAAGCGAAGGCGCTTTACAGGCATCAGGTATAGGCATTACAGAAGTAGTTAATGCGCTGAGTAATTCTAATTTGAACTATCCGGCAGGGACAACTGAGGAAGAATTCTTTGAATGGCTCATAAGGACTATGGGAGAGTTTAAAGCCGTCTCCGATATAGATTCAACGGTTGTTACGATTGATGACGACGAAAAGAGCGGCTATATACCGTCGAGGAGCGATAATGAAAGCGCGCTTAAAAGGAGACGCGCGATAAAACTGAGCGATATCGCGGCCATAAAAGACGGTTTTAAGGAAAAAACGAGTTATTCCCGTTACAATGGAAAGGAAAACGTATCCGTAGCGATACAAAGGCAGGCCGAAGCCAATACCATACAGACGGTCCAGAAGGTGCTGAAAGAATTAAAGAAAATAGAGGAGATTTTACCGGAAAACGTCAAGGTAGATGTAGTCTATGATCAATCAAAATTCATTAAAAGCGCGATCGGCGGCGTGACCGATGCCGCATGGCAAGGCGGCCTATTGGCGATACTGGTCCTTCTGGTCTTTCTTATGAATTTTAAAGATTCCATGATAGTAGCTACGGCAATTCCCATATCCGTAATAGGGACTTTTTGTTTAATGTTTTTTTCGGGCGTAACTATCAACATGATATCTCTCGGCGGTTTGGCAATGGGCGTCGGGATGCTTGTCGACGGCGCCATAGTCGTTATGGAAAATATTTTCCGCCATCGCGACGAGCTTAAGGAGAATATCGTAAAATCAGCCGAAATAGGTACCGACGAAATGGTCGGCGCCGTTTCCGCCAGCACCCTGACGACGGTAGCGGTATTCCTTCCGATGGTATTTATAGTGGGTGTCGCGGGCCAGATATTCAAGGAGTTAGCGCTTACCGTAACATATTCTTTATTGGTTTCTACGATAATGGCTTTTACGCTTATACCGCGCCTTGTGATCACAGGCAAAGGCGCTGCGGTAAGCCATCTAAAGATATTCATCATTTTTAAAGTATGGCTTAAAAAAATGGCAGATTTTTACGCCAGAATCCTTAAAAATTTTCTGGCTCATAAAGGAAAAGGTTTGGGTATTGTATTCCTAACTTTCATTATAAGCTTAGGCCTGCTTTTATTTATTGGAAAAGAATTCATGCCCAAGGTGGATGAGGGCCAATTCTTGATAAAACTTGACATGCCCGCGGGCACTAAACTTGATGTGACAAATGAAATAGCAAACCGCGCGGAACGAATCATACTCGGCATGAAGTATGTAAAAAGTGTAAGCGTTACAGTCGGTTCCAATAAAGAAGAATCCGCCTCTTCCGGCAGCGTCGAGATGCTTCAGGCAAGCCAGGCGCAGATAGCCGTAAGCCTCGAGCCCAAAAGAAGGATCGATACGGACAGATTTATCCAGGATCTAAAGAATAAGTTGGATTTGATCGAGACAGAGGGAGCGGAAATCAGCTATATCCTTTCTCAAAACGTGATATTTTCGGCCTTCCAGGAAGGCGGAGCGCCTATTGTCATAGAAGTGAAGGGGGCGGACTTGGAAAGACTGGATACAATATCAGCGGATGTGACGGCCAAAGTCAGTAAGGTAAAGGGCATTTATAATGTGAAAAGCAGCATGAAAGAACCTGCTCCCGAAACGAAGATAGTGGTCAATAGAGATAAAGCGGCGTTATACAATCTTTCCGTCTATGACATTGCGCGGACGGCTCAAATTGCCGTTGATGGTTTAGTCGCTACAAAATTTAAGGAAGAAGGTAAGGAGATTAACGTCAGAGTGAGATTAAGAGAGGCCGACAGAAAGGATTTCGCCGCGATAAGGCAGTTAAGGATCCTTTCTCCCAACAATACACAGGTCGCTTTGGACGCGGTTACCGAATTAAAACTAGGCAAGGGGCCCAGCGAAATAAAAAGGATTGACAAAGAGAGGACCATATTGGTATCCGCTAATGTATTTAACCGCAATATCAATGATGTCGTTAAAGATGTTTCGGACTCTTTAGTCAAAGTAAATGTACCAAGCGGCTATCCTAAGCCGAAGCTAACAGGCGAGCAGGAGCAAATGAAAGACTCATTCAACAGTCTTATCTTTGTGCTTATACTATCGATAATTCTCGTCTATATGGTAATGGCAGCCCAATTTGAATCGCTTTGGCAGCCTTTTCTCATAATGTTTACCGTCCCCCTGTCTATAATAGGAGTTGTATTTGCCCTCCTCGTGACGGGTACTACCCTTAATGTCATCTCGATTCTCGGCATTGTAATACTCGGCGGAGTGGTTGTGAATAACGGTATAGTTTTAATAGATTGCATGAATATGCTTAGGAAAGAAGGGAAGAACATATATGACGCTGCAGTTGAGGCGTCGGCTATGCGGCTAAGGCCGGTTCTAATGACGGCGCTTACCACAATTTTAGGCCTTATCCCGCTTGCTCTCGGCCTCGGCGAAGGCTCTGAGATGCAATCTCCGCTAGCGATAACCGTCATGGGCGGACTTACGGTCGCGACATTTTTAACGCTTGTTGTAATACCGGCTATTTATATTGTCACAGAAGAATTTTTTACAAAGCGCAGGGTCAGAGAACATGCTAGGGTCAGACCCTAACCAGTGTTAGTACCCTGTTAAGGGTCTGACCCTGAAGAGGTCTGACCCTAAAGGTTTATCTCATGTCACTACCTAGAATCTCGGTTGAAAAACCTGTCACCACCTGGATGGTATTTATAGCCATTCTTCTTATAGGCGCAATCTCCATTACAAAATTACCCGTCGAATTGATGCCGGACATCTCGTACAAAAAAATCACCATAATAACGCGCGTAAGAGGCGGCATGCCGCCTACGGAAGTAGAAGAACTTGTTACGAAGCCCATAGAGGACGCTGTTTCCACGGTGGGCCGCGTCGAAGAGATCAGCTCGAGGTCTGAAAAAGGCGAATCCCAGGTAGTAATAAGATTCGAGCCCGGAACCAACATGGATTTTGCCGCCTTAGAAGTTCGCGAGAAATTTTCAAGAGTCAAAAATAAACTTCCGAAAGAGATAGAGCGGCCTGTTATAGCAAGATATGAAGAGACTGATACCTATGTAGCCATATTAGCCGTAACAAGCACGAAATATACTACGGAATACCTGCGAAGAATCATCGATGAAGATATAAAAGAATATCTTTTGAGAGTTAACGGAGTAGCCAATGTCGATGTCTATGGCGGCCGCGAGAGAAAAATAATGGTAGAGTTTGATCAGTATAAACTTGACGCACATGGTCTTCCTATTCTTTTAGTGATAGATAAGTTGGGGATTAACAACTTGAATCTATTAGCCGGAAACATCACCGGCAAGCGTACTAAATATATGATGAGAACCATGGGAGAGTTTAAAAACGTCGAAGAAATAAAGAATATCCCCATATCCACGATGCCGTCGGGCTCGCTTCTAAAACTGAAAGATGTCGCATCAGTGAGCGACTCGTTTATCGAAGCTGAAAGTTATGCCCGCCTCGGAACCGAACCCGAGAGGATGCCCCACGACATAGTTTCTCTCTACATACATAAAGAGTCTACCGCAAACACTATAAAAGTGGTGGATGAAATAAAGAGACAGATAAGCGGCCCTATAAAAGAGAAGCTGGCAAAGTTAGGGCTTATTCTTGATCGTGACTTGCGCATAGAAACTGTCAGTGATCAGGCCGATTTTATCAAAAAGGCAATAGCGACCGTAAGGGACGCCTTATATCAGGGAGCGCTCTTGTCGGCGCTGATGCTTCTTTATTATCTCAGAGACAGAAGGTCCACTTTTATAATATGCACTTCAATACCGATATCGGTCATAGCTACCTTTGCTCTTATGTTTTTCAGGAATTTAATCGCGCCTCAGGCGCCTATAAGCATAAATGTCATGACATTAAGCGGCCTCGCGCTCGGCATAGGCATGCTCGTGGATAACGCCATAGTCGTCATAGAAAATATATTTACAAAAAGAGAGAAGAAGATGCCGGCGAAGGAGGCTGCGATTGTAGGAACCGAAGAAGTCTTTGTAGCCATAACGGCCTCCACCCTAACCAGCATAGTAGTATTTCTTCCTATTGTATTCGTAACGGAAGAAGTTAAGATGTTATACAGCGGGCTCGCATTGACAGTGACTTTTTCTCTTATCGCTTCGCTTTTTGTCGCCCTTACGCTGGTGCCAAGCCTTGCGGCTAAATCGCCCGGAGATTTCGGTAAGGGCCTTGATATACGAAGGGTAAAAAATAGATATCGCCATTGGTTATCTTATGTTATACGAAGAAGGTATTTTTTTGTCGCAGTGGCTTTGGCGCTCTTCGCAATATCCATGTTCTTAATGAAACAACTTGACAGAGAGTTTTTGGGCCAGACAGAACAGGGCAAATTTACTATTTTTGCGAGGCTTGAAGCGGGGGCCAAACTCGACGCTTCGGACGATATGGTTAAAGAGATAGAGGACATCCTTTCGACTAACGCGGCAATTAAGAATTTTTCTTCAAGGATAGAGGGTTGGTCATCGAGAATCTATGTCAGCCTTCTTCCGTTTGCCCGGACCCGGCAGACGACGGAAAGCGTAATTACATGGCTACGGCCGAAGATTAAGGAGTTAGAGAGAAAATACCGCGGAGGGTTTATATATTTTTCCGAAATAGAAGCGGCGGGTTTACCTGAAGTAAGCCTTGATGTTTACGGCTATAATTATGACAAACTTAATGAGATGATAGGAGGATTGGGGCAGGGATTGCAATCTGTTCCAGGCATGGTAGATCTTAAGCGTTCCATAGAGCCGGGCCGGCCCGAATTCAGGATTATCATAGACAAAGAGCGCGCGGCATATTACGGATTGACGACCAAAGATATCGCCGATATACTTCATGCCGAAACGAGGGGCTTGAGGGCCTCGCTTTTTCATACCGAAGCGCAGGAAGTAGAAATCGTCGCGAGGTTGAATAAAGATTACAGGAAGACATTCGACGATATAAGAAATCTTTTAGTAACGACGCCGGACGGCGAAAGCATATATTTAAAACAGGTAGCCAGGTTTGAACCGGCAATAGGGCCAAGCGAAATCCAGAGAAAGAATAAGAATAGGTATATAGAATTGAGCGGAACTTCCACTATATTATCTAAGTCGAGGGCTATCGAGAAGATTAAAAAAGCGCTCAAAGCCCTTAAGATGCCGCGCGATTATTACTGGGAATTCGGCGGAGATTACGAAAAAGAAGTCCAAAACCAAAAACAGATGTTCCTAGTTTTACTTCTCACCGTTATATTGGTGTATATGGTGATGGCGGCGCTGTTTGAATCTTATTATCAACCTTGGATAATAATGATATCGATACCGTTCGCCTATGTAGGGGCCATATTTACTCTATGGATTTTAAAGAAACCGGTAGGCATAGGAGTGCTCATAGGAGCGATAATGTTGGGCGGCATCGTCGTTAATAATGCCATCGTCCTTCTAGACAAAGTGAACGCCTTAAGGCAAGAGAAGGTGTCGTTATTAAGGTCAGTAATATCGGGAGGCAGCGACAGGCTGAGGCCGATATTTCTCACCACGGGTACTACCATACTCGGCCTTATACCTATGATATTCGACCGCTCGGAGGCGTCGAATCTATGGTCTCCGCTTGCCATAACGGTTACAGCGGGACTTACCTTTTCGACGATTTTAACCTTGATTTTGATACCCAGTATATATATAATTTTTGAAGATGTCCGCAGATCGCTTCAAAGGAAGACGATTGTCGCCGATATAAAACTAATGTTGCAGACAATCGGGCGCGACGCGGCGGTGGCCAGAGTGGAAGTAAAAAACGGCCTGCAGAGGTTGACACAGCGAATACATAAAAAGCCATAGCAGTTGAACCAAAAGACAGCGGACTGAGGTCAAAGACAATATGGGGACACCCTCCGTCGCATAATGCAAGTGGCTTTTGGTTCGACTGCGCTCACCATTCCCTCGAACCATCCCGAGCGAAGTCGAGGGATTAAGGAGAGTGTCCCCGACCAGTAATTAAAAAGGAGTAGCATGCAAAAGCTTTTCGAAACAAAGTACGGCTATTTTACCGGAGACGGAAAAGAATACGTCATCACGCGCCCCGATACTCCCCGGCCGTGGATAAACGCCATATCAAACGGCGATTACGGGCTGGTGATCTCTCAAACGGGTTCCGGCTATAGTTTTCGCGGTAATTCCAATCTGTGCAGGATCAATACATGGATACAGGATATCATAAAGGATGACTACGGAAAGTATATTTATTTAAGAGATAATGACTCAAAGTTGATATGGTCGGTCGGATGGAAGCCCACGTGCCCGAAATTTACGAAATACGAAGTCAGGCATGGTATGGGTTATACCGTAATAACAAGCGCGATGAACGGCATAGAGGCGGAGATGCTCATATTTATCCCGCTCGATGAGCCCGTCGAGATATGGCAAGTTACACTACGCAACAACTCCGGCAAGAAAAGAAATTTAAGCCTCTTTACTTATTTTGAACTATGCCTTGGCAACCCTTCCGCCGTGCACAGGGAGTATCATAAGACTTTTATCGGCACCAAATATGATAAGTCGCTCGGAGCCATGTTTGCCGACAAAAGGCGCGAGGTCAACAGAAAAATAAGCGACCGGGACTTGAGCGAGTGGCCCTGCAACATTTTCCACTCCGCCTCTATTAAGCCGAAGAACTGCGAGGGTGACAAAGAGAACTTTTTAGGTAATTATGGCACGATTGTCGCGCCAAAGGCCGTAGTAGAGAACCGTCTTACCGGTACTACCGGTCGCTGGTCGGATCCTATATGCTCTTTACAGGTGGGAGTGAGCATTCCTGCCAATTCCCAAAAAGTCGTTATATTTACGCTTGGCGAGACGAAGAAGGAAGCCGAAGCCGTTCACATAATCAAAAAATATAAGAGCGAAGCAAATGTCACTAAATCGCTTGCCGAAGTAAGGAAGATGTGGGATTCGCTTTTGTCAGGGCTTACCGTGGAGGTGCCGGATCCGGCAATGAATATAATGGTAAACGTCTGGCTGAAGTACCAAGCGATAGCGTGCAGAATGTGGGCGCGAGCCGCATATTATCAATCGAGCGGCGCATTCGGTTTCCGCGATCAGCTGCAAGACAGCTTGGTGTATCTCGCGCTTAAGCCGGAGCTTACGAAGAAACAGATCCTGCTTCACGCGGCCCATCAATATTACGCGGGTACGGTATATCATTGGTGGCATACACTGACCGAGTGGGGGTTAGATACAGGTTTCTCCGATGACCTATTGTGGCTGCCGTTCATAACTTTGCTTTATCTCGATGAGACACAGGATTGCGGAATATTAGATGAAGCAGTTAAGTATCTTGATGCGCCGGCAGAACCTCTTTATGACCATTGTCTTAAGGCGATTAATAAAGTCCTGTCACGTTTCTCAAAAAGAGGCCTTCCCTTAATCGGCGAAGGCGACTGGAATGACGGTCTTTCAAGCGTCGGCGTGAATTGGAAAGGCGAAAGCGTTTGGTTGGGCCATTTCCTGTACGGCATTCTCGGAAGATTTGCCGAAATATGCCTGACAAAAGGCGATAAAAAATCGCACGATACTTTCTTAAGGCGCTGCGAGATGCTTAAAGGAGCGATTAATAAATATGCGTGGGACGGAAAATGGTACATTTCGGCGACCAGCGATAACGGCAAGCTACTCGGCAGCTCGAAGTCAAAAGAAGGCAAGATCCACCTTAATCCGCAGACCTGGTCGATCATACACGGTACCGCGATTGGTAATCGCGGCGAAATAGCCATGAAATCCGCCGAGAAACTCCTGGACAAAGAATACGGGCCGCTACTCTTAACCCCGGCATATACGGAGCCGGACCCGGAGATAGGCTATCTTACAAGGTACGCCGCGGGCACACGCGAAAACGGCGGCGTGTATTCTCACGCTGCGACATGGGCGATAATGGCAGAGTGCATGAGGGGAAAATGCGATACAGCTTATAATATGTACAGGAAAATGATCCCGCCTAACAGGGGCATGGATCCGGACTTTTATAAAGGCGAGCCGTACGTCATGCCAGGCAACGTCGAAGGGCCGGAATCGGCTGATTTTGGCAAGGGCGCCTGGACGTGGTACACGGGTTCCGCGGCGTGGATGTTCCGCGTAATTACTGAATGGATATTGGGCGTGAGGCCGGGGAAAGACGGCCTTATAGTTGACCCGTGTATTCCGAAGAATTGGAATGGGTTTAAAATGAAGCGGTTATTCCGCGGTAAGATGTATGAAATCAAGGTAACGCGAAAAGCAAATAAAAAAATGGATATCAGGACGAGCCCCTCGACTTCGCTCGGGACAAGGAAAATATGAGAATACTATCGTTTCTTAGGGCACAGGAAAGTGTAAATGCATTGTCGATTTCCCGCTTTACTCGGGAACATGGTGTAATGTCCGTTTCCCGAGTTCCCCCAAGGAACTGGCTAAAAGTTTTGGCCACAGGCCAGTTTCTTGTAGTCATGATGTTTGCGTTTTGCTGTTCCGCTTTTGCTGTAAACGAAGAGCCGCATGCCCAAGATGAGGAGATAATCCAGACGGAAGAACTTCCGCCGCAGGCTCCGGAGATAATACCGCCTGCTCCGGAGGCAAAGGAAGAGCTCGTTCCTCCGCCGCAGGAAGAGGTCAAAACAGAAGCACCGATTGCGCCCCCGGCAAACGTTAAAGAAAGGGCGATAGACCGCGAGGCCAAGAAGCAGGCAAAAAAATTGGCTAAGCAGGCCGAAAAGCAGGCGAAGTTAGAGGAAAAGAAGGCGAAGACTGAGGCCGAGAAACAGGAGAGAAAGGCCAAAAGACAAGCCAAGATAGACGGAAAACGCGCCAAAGATGCCGAAATAAAAGCTGCCTTAGAAAAAACGCGGCAGGAAAAAGAAGCCGAGAAGCAGAAAAAAGCCGAAGAGAAAGTCCGCCAGACAGAGGAAGAAAGGGCGAAAAAAGCGGAAAGAGCAAGACTAGAGCAGGAACTTGAGCAAAAGAGATTGACGGATATTGAGCGCAAGGAAAAGCTTTACAAAAAAATAGGGGACATAGAAGCAGAAAGGAATAAAGAGCATTCAAAGACGAAAGGCATCAACGAGCCGCCGGCCGAGCCCAAACCGTCACCACCTGCCAGAAAAATTCCGGACGATGTAGCCGAATTGATAAAAAAAGGCGACGAATTTTATAATAACGGAGATTATGACAAGGCGAGAGAATATTACGACAAAGCAAGATTTTTGTTAGAGGAAAAGAATAAAAAAGAGAAAAAATAACATCCCTCGCTAAGTTGTGGTCTCATTGAGGAGCAACATTAAAATGAATTACGTAAAAACTGCGATACTTTTAGTACTTTTGGCGGCGCTATTTATATGGATAGGCGGGATGATAGGCGGGCGGAGCGGTATGTTCGTGGCGTTTATATTTTCCCTTCTCTTAAACATGGGGACTTATTGGTTCAGCGACAAGATAGTGCTGGCTATGTACGGGGCCGAGAAGTTAGAGGAAAATACCTTCCCCGAGATCTATCAGATTGTGAAAGAACTTGCCGGGAAGGATAATATACCGGCACCAAGGATCTATCTGGCTCCGACTGACGCCCCAAACGCTTTTGCGACCGGGAGAAACCCGAAGCACGCGGCAGTGTGCGTTACGAGAGGTATTCTCAATTTACTGAATCGCGAAGAATTAAAAGGCGTAATAGCACACGAGATGTCGCATATAAAAAATAGAGACACATTAATAATGACTATCGTCGCCTCAATAGCGAGCGCTATCATGATGCTGGCGAATATGGCGAGATGGGCCGCTATATACGGCGGTTTCGGCGGCAAGGATGACCGCGACAGATCCGGCGGGCTAATAGGCGTATTGATGGTTTCTATTATAGCGCCCCTTGCGGCGATGTTGATACAGTTAGCGATATCGCGTTCGCGCGAATATGCCGCGGACTCAAGCGGCGCGCGATTAGCAGGTTCCGGAAACGGCTTAGCGGACGCATTGCGCAAGTTAGAAACGGCAGCGCCGCATTACAGATTTAACGCAAGCCCGCAGACGGCCCATCTTTTCATAGTCAATCCGCTAAGAGGAAATTTTATAGCGAATCTTTTTAGGACGCATCCGCCGACGGAAAAAAGGATAGAGAGATTAAGAAAGTTACAGGGATTAGCGTCTAGCGTATAGCGCCTGCCTGCCGGCAGGCAGGAATAGTATTTTCTAAACGCTAAACGCTTCCGCCTGAGGCGGATCCGCCTGCGGCGGAAAACGCTACTTATTAAAATGAAACTCAAGACCCCATTAGAAATAACCGGCATAGGAAGCGTCCCTCACGCGAGCGAGAAAAGGGCGTGCGACGCGATATTCCCTAATTTTCGCAAAATTCCCTTTTGGCCGCAGCTTGTTAATAAATCCGCGCTTGAGAGCATGACGATCCAATTTTCGGAAAGGATGCCGGGCATAGAAGTAAATGCCGGGACAAAAGAAATTTTTGTAAATAGAAACTGCGACATAGCGAAAGAGATAGATACACTCGAAAGGCATTGCGCTTCGGGTGATCTCGAATATTTTTCCATAAGCGAAGATTATGCTTCTGGATTTTACGAATATATGTACCGGCTTAAAGATCACGACAATGCCATGATTGACTATTTAAAAGGCCAGATAACCGGTCCGATAAGTTTTGGCCTGGCCGTGACCGACGAAGACAGGGTGCCGCTTTTCTTTGATAAGGATTTATTTGAGGCGGCTGTCAAGACGCTGTCACTAAGAGCCAAATGGCAGGCGGCAAGGCTTAAGAGACTTTTTAAGGATATAATCATTTTTGTCGATGAGCCGTCACTCTCTTTTTTTAAAGAGAATGCGAAGGGCTCTAAGATAAAAAAAGATGACCTCACCGGTTATGTCAAAAGAATGACCGGGGCGATACACGAAGAAAATTGCTATGCCGGTATACATTGCTGCGGCGACGCCGACTGGGATATGGCGATGTCGTGCGGCATAGATATATTGAACTTCGATGCGTATAATTACGCGGATTCATTTATAAGAAGTTATGAAAAAATATCAGATTTTATTTCCAACGGTGGTATAATAGCCTGGGGACTTGTCCCGACGGCAACGGGTGCGCTGAAAGAATCAGCGGATGAGCTGGTGGAAAAATTAGAGAAATACATAAGCCGGTTATCGGAAAAGGGAATACTCAGGGAAGATATAATAAAGTCCTCGCTTATCACGCCAAGCTGCGGCCTGGGAGCGCTGGATGAGAAGGTGAGCACCGAAGTGATAAAGCTCTGCGCGAAGGTGTCCGAGCGCGCTAAAGAGAGGATAGGATGAACGGCAAGACGATTTCTAATGTAAGATTCGGCGGCTCCGGCTTGCCCTATCTGGATTTTGAGAAAGCGAAGGCGGTCATAATATCCGCCCCGTACGAAGGCACGGTCACGTATAAGAAAGGCACGAAAAACGGCCCGGCCGCCATATTGGAGGCCTCGGCCAAACTGGAATTCTTCGACGATGAATTGAACGTGGAGACGTACAAAATAGGTATACACACGCTGCCGCCTCTCAATATCGCCGATCTCGCGGTTGATAATGCGGTAGAGAAAGTCTACGAGGCCGAAAAAGAAGTAATGAAAGCGGGGAAATTTCCCGTCCTTCTGGGCGGTGAGCACTCTGTCACGATAGGCGCGGTGAAGGCCGTCAAAGAAACGGTTGGCGACATATCGGTCCTGCAATTAGACGCTCATTATGACCTGAGAGACGATTGGGAAGGAGTGAAGAATAACCACGCCTGCGTCGCAAGACGAATACAGGAAATGGTCCCTTTAGTCCAGCTCGGCGTAAGGAGTTTATCAAAAGAGGAAAAGGATTTTCTTTCGGGGCAGAATAATATAACCAAAACCATAAGCGCCTATGACATGCTCACGGATCTCTTATGGGACAGAAAGGTCATTGAAGCACTCAAAGAAAAAGTTTATATCACTATAGACCTTGATGTCTTTGATCCTTCCGTAATGCCGGCGGTAGGCACTCCGGAACCGGGAGGCTTAAGCTGGTATCTGGTGCTTGATATACTCAAGTCTGTAGCCGAGCAGAAAGAGATCGTCGGCTTTGATGTTGTGGAACTTGCGCCGATAGAAGGCAATATAAGTTCCGACTTTACCGCTAGTAAGCTCATATACAGGCTTTTGGGGTATGTTTTCTTTGAAAAAGGAAAGGGCGATAAAAAGAGATGATAACAATTCCGAGAAACAAACTGCTTGTCCCGAGGAAGATGTTTTTTACGAAAGGCGTCGGTTCTCACAAAGCGGAATTGCGCTCTTTTGAGCTCGCGCTGCGCGATGCCGGCATAGAAAAATGCAATTTAGTCAGAGTCTCAAGCATACTTCCGCCCGGTTGTCAGACCATATCAAAGAATGAAGGCCTGAAAGAACTGATACCCGGCATGCTTACTTTCTGCGTTCTTGCGCAATGCTCAAGCAATGAACCTCACCGGCTTATAGCAACTTCGGTAGGCGTGGCGATTCCGGCCGATCCGAACACTTACGGATACCTTAGCGAGCACCACGCGTTCGGCGAGACGGAAAAGGTGGCAGGCGATTTTGCGGAGGACCTCGCGGCAGCCATGTTAGCGTCTACATTAGGTATAGAATTTGACGAAGATAAGAGCTGGGATGAAAATAAGGAAGAATACAGAATAGGGTCAGACAAAGTGGTCCGGACCACCAATATAACTCAATCCACAGTCATAAGCGCCAACGGCATATATTCCACGGTAATCGCCGCGGCAGTGTTTGTATTCTAAATGACCCCACTTAAATTGCCTTCTTTTTTTAAGCATTCTGTTTTAGCGTTAGGCTCCGAAACTAATACTACCTTTTCGCTGCTTAATAAGGATACAGTTTTTTTAAGCAACCCCTATCAAGACCTTAAAGACTTGTCGGTTTTTGAGAATTTTAAAAATGACATCTTAAAAGAACGGAAGTCCGCCGGAATAAAACCGGACGTCATCGCCTGCGATATGCATCCGGAGTATATCTCGGCGAAATACGGCCGGGATATCGCCGGAGAGAAAAAGGGCATTCATCTTATTGAAGTCCAGCATCATCATGCCCACGTGGTAAGCTGCATGGCAGAAAATGGCCTGCGCGGTGAGGTCATAGGCGTTGCTTTTGACGGCACCGGATATGGCGCGGATGGAAAGATATGGGGCGGTGAGTTTCTGATAGCCGGCTATAAGGACTTTGAGAGGGCGGCTCATATTGCATACGTGCCCATGCCCGGCGGCGACAAAGCAGTGCTTGAGCCGATAAGGATGGCATTTTCCTATCTTTACAAAGCATACAAAGGTAACGTAAGCAGGGTGAAAGCGGATATCTTACGAAGGCTGGGAAAAGAAAAAGTCGGGATTTTTACCCGGATGGCGGGGAAGTGTGTAAATTCACCCCTTACTTCGAGCGCCGGAAGGTTATTTGACGCCGTGGCTTCCTTAATAGGCGTGAAAGATTCCATATCATATGAAGGCGAAGCGGCGATTGCCCTGGAGAAAATAGCGGCGGCGGAGGGCGAAGGCCGATATGATTTCCGGCTCTTGGCGAATAAAGGAATAATTGACATTGGATTTGAAAGTATGATAAAAGAGATAATATCGGATTTGAGAAAAGAACCGGCGGCGGTCATATCGCGCAAATTTCATAATACCATCGCCGAAGCGGTCGCAAGGGTCTCTGTTTTATTGAGGAAAAAGCAGGATTTAAACAAAGTCGTTTTAAGCGGCGGCGTTTTTCAGAATAAGATATTATTACAGGAGACAAAGAAAAGACTCTTAGGCGCTCGATTCGAGGTATATTTGCATTCGAGAGTACCTTCGAACGATAGGGGTGTCTCTTTAGGACAGGCTGTCATAGCCGCCTGTAAGTGTGAATCTAAACACAGATTAACACAGATTAAAAGACACAGATGATCGCAGATATATTCTGTGATCATCTGTAGAAGCCGTTACTTATGGATGGATATCTGTGCTAATCTGCGGATAAATATATTATTATAAGACGGAGAAGATAAGATGTGCTTAGGCATACCGATGAAGATATTGAGTAAAAACGGCGAGCGCGCAGTGGTGGCATTGGGCGGCACGAAGCGCGAGATAAGTATAGCTCTCATCGGGGATGCCAAAACGGGCGATTATGTCATAGTCCACGCGGGCTTTGCGATTGAAAAGCTCGACGAGAGGCGCGCGAAAGAGACACTGGGGATTTTTAAAGAAATGAAACCATGAACCCCGTTTACACCTACGCGGTGTAAACGGTTACACCGCGTAGGTGTAAAAGTCCCGCGACAAGGCAAAATGAAATACATTGATGAATTTAGAAATTTAAAACTTGCGAAGAAGTTGTCGGCGAAGATCGCGGAGGTTGCCGGAGGCCGCAGGCGTTATAATTTCATGGAAGTCTGCGGAACGCATACCAACACTTTTTACAGGTTCGGCTTAAAAAGCCTTTTGCCGGAAAATATACGCCTCATATCGGGGCCCGGATGCCCGGTCTGCGTTACGGATGCCTCCTACATAGATAATGCCGTGGCCTTGGCCGGCTTAGACGGCACCATATTGACGACTTTCGGCGATATGATGAAAGTCCCCGGCTCGCGCTCTTCTTTATATCGCGAGAAGGCAAAGGGCCGGGACATAAGGGTGGCGTATTCATCACTCGATGCTCTAATGATAGCCGAAAAAAATCCATCCAAGAGCGTAATATTTTTAGGCGTTGGCTTTGAGGCGACAGCGCCCACAGTGGCAATGGCGATACTCGAGGCGAAGAGAAGGGGCATAAAAAACTTCTTCGTATATTCCGGCCATAAACTTATACCGCCGGCTCTTACGGCTATATTAAAAGATAAAAACGTCGCGCTTGACGGCTTTATACTGCCGGCTCATGTTAGCTCCATTATAGGCGCGGACGGATACAAATTCTTAAGGAAATTCAAGATCCCGGGCGTCATCGCCGGTTTTGAGCCGCTTGATATGCTGGAAGGCATACTTATGCTTCTGGGTGAAGCTAAATCGCAGAAACTGGACATAGAGAATGAATATATGCGTGTAGTAAAAAAAAGCGGCAACAAAGTAGCGCAGAGTGTGTTAAAAAAAGTCTTTGTTGTATCCGGCGCCGCGTGGCGCGGTATCGGCGAGATCCCGAAAAGCGGCCTTGCGATACGAAGTGAATTTAAAGAGTTTGACGCCCAAGCGCATTTCGGGATTAAAGAAAGAAAGATGCCCGTAAATAGATATTGCCTCTGCGGCGAAGTGATAAAAGGCGTAAAGATGCCCGAGGATTGCAGGCTATTCCGAAAAGTATGCACGCCCGATAATCCGAAAGGGCCATGCATGGTGTCAAGCGAAGGGACATGCGGGATACACTTTAAATATAAAGGCTAATATGGCAAATATAACACTGGCTCACGGAAACGGCGGGCAATTGATGCATGAGCTGATAAAGAAAAAGATACTGGGATCTTACGGCAACCCCATCCTAAACCGCCTTAGTGATGCCGCTATTTTGGAACTGGAAAAAAGAAGAATAGCGTTCACCACGGATTCTTTTGTGGTAAAGCCCGTCATATTTAAAGGCGGTGACATCGGGAAGCTTGCCGTTTGCGGCACAGTGAACGACCTTGCCGTATCGGGCGCCCTTCCTCTATATATATCGTGCTCGCTTATCATAGAAGAAGGGATGCCGGAGGAGCTTTTAATGAGATTTATGGCTTCCATGAAGAAAGAAGCGGTGGTTGCGGGCGTAAAGGTGGTGACGGGCGACATAAAAGTTGTGGAGAGAGGCAGCTGCGACAAGATATTCATCAATACAAGCGGCATTGGAGTGGTGAGATATAGTCATGAGCTGTCCACAAAGAGGATAAAACCGGGCGATAAGGTAATAATAAACGGTACCATAGCCGACCACGGTGTTGCGGTGATGCTTGCGCGGGGAGACCTCGGTTTTAGCGGCGGGCCAAAAAGCGACTGCGCCTCGCTTAACGGATTGATATTGACGATGTGTGATAAATGTAGTAATGTAAAATTTATGCGCGACCCCACAAGGGGCGGGGTGGCGGCGGTGATGAACGAGATCGTCGAGGGCGCTCCTTTCGGCATGCGGCTTTTTGAGGATAGGATTCCCATTAGCAAAGAGACTGCATCCTGCTGCGAGATATTGGGGATCGAGCCGCTCCAGATAGGCAATGAAGGCAAGGTTATCGCGATAGTCGGGCCGAGAGATGCCGGGAAGGCGCTCCGCATAATGAAGAGAAGCCCGCTCGGCAGGCGCGCCGCCATAATCGGCGAAGTTACGAAAGATTTTAAAGGCAAGGTCGTCCTCCAGACGAAAGTCGGCGGCGAGCGCATCGTCGAGATGCCCGTTCTGGAGGCATTGCCTAGAATCTGCTAAACATTGACCATTTCCCCTCGCGCCTGACAAAATTTTTAACGCCTTTCGCTGCGGTAAAAAGCGGGGGCGCTTGAACTCGGCTGGCACTGCCGTGCCGCCTCATCCCGCCTTTGGCGGGACCGCTCCGCGGACAGCAAGCGCCCTTTTAGAAACCGCTTTTTACCTTGCGACCAAGGACGAAATGTCCGAGGAAGTGCCGAGCCCTCCGTGGCGAGGCCTCAAGGCTAAATTTTGTAGGTCGCTCAGAGAAATGTCAATATTTAGCAGCACTACGATATAAGCATATGTACGAGAAAAGATTCTACCGAGATTGGGTTAAAGGGAGCGATTTAAAGACGTTCGAAGTCAAATTATTCGAGACGGACCTTTTGATATCGGCGGCGAAGGACTTAAGGGAAATTGCGGAGAAGATAGTTTACAAGTACCGCAGAGATCTGCTCGATTATATAGATAAAAACAGGCAGTTTAAAGAATCATTTACGCCGGTTAAAATAGACGAAAAAGCGCCCGAGATAGCAAAGGCCATGATGCGCAAATCTGCCATAGCGGGGGTAGGGCCGATGGCGGGCGTGGCGGGCGCCGTAGCCGAATATACCGGAAAAGAGCTTTTAAATTATTCTTCACAAGTAATAGTTGAAAACGGCGGCGACATATTTATGAGTTCGTTAAAAGACAGGGTAATGGCCGTCTATGCCGGTAAATCGCCGCTTTCGGGCAAGATCAAGATACGGCTTCCCGCCGAAAAAATGCCGCTCGGTATCGCGACATCGAGCGCCACTGTCGGGCCGTCCATAAGTTTCGGGAATACGGACGCCGCGCTTATAATTTCGCACGATGCGACACTTGCGGACTGTGTCGCGACGGGCACGGGCAATCTAGTTAAGACAGCTGAAGATTTTACGAAAGCGATAGATTACGCCAAAGCCATAAAAGGTATCTTGGGAGTATTGATTATTGCGGGCGACAAATTAGCAACCTGGGGAGAAATCGAACTAGCTTGATATAGGTAACCCCTCAACTTTCCGCCGGAGGCGGACCCGCCGATGCGTTGTGGCGGGCGCTCGAATCAGTGTACGAGCAAGTGAGGGCAAATCGGGGGCAACCATGGTTTCCAAACGAATAGTACTTACGTTTCCGCACAGTTTGCTTGACAAGCCGGTAGTTTACAAATTAGTAAAAGATTACGACCTTACCTTTAATATCTTACAGGCCAGGGTAACGCCTAAAGAAGAAGGGCTTCTGGTATTGGAGCTTACCGGCAAAGAAGGCGATTATGAAAAGGGCATAAAATACCTCAAATCACTCGGCGTCAAAATGCAGCCGCTCAGTAAGGACGTGACAAGGGACGAGGAAAAATGCACCCATTGCGGCGCCTGCGTCGTCATATGTCCCACCGGCGCGCTCACCGTCGATAAGAAGACGCGCAAGATTATATTCGACTCCGAGAAATGCATCGCCTGCGAACTCTGCGTCAAGCCCTGCCCGCCGAGGGCGATGGTGGTAAAGTTTTAGCACTGTCATTGCGAGGAGCCCTTTGGGCGACGAAGCAATCTCAACAGAGCGACGGCACTGCACACATCGCCTCAAAACACGCTCCGGATTTGGGCAAGTATTGAACTTGACATTCCGCTCGCTCAGGTAAAATTTTTTAACGCCTCTCGCTGGCGCCAAAAATCGGGGGCGATTTAACTCGGCGACACTGCCGTGTCGCCTCATCCCGCCGTATTAAGTAGCGGAGGTTTAAACCTCCGCTACCGCTGACGTCGGGACCGCTCCGCGGACAGAAATCGCCCTTTTAGAAACCGATTTTTGGCTTGCTCGAGGCTAAAATTTTAATTCGCTCGCCGGAATATCAAGTTCAATGTAAGAGTAAGAACTTGGTTTCGGCAATGTGTTCCGTGCCGGTACATGCAGAGAAATGTCAATATTATTCGTAGTAAAAGCCGCTCCGGCGGGTCGTCATGCCCCGCAGGCTCGCCATTAGCTTGCTGGGGTTTAAAATAGGGTGGCACCTTGGGGAACGTCCCCTATCCCTTTTAAGTAGGTACCGTATGCCAAAGAATACAGAAGAGATGACAAGAGCAATCATTATTAAAATAGGTGCATTATTTGTGCTCTTCTTTAGCGGTATGCAAATGGTTGCTTTTTCCTTTGCAAGCTATTCTACGGAACCATTTCCCTTATTAATCCTTGTTTTTGTATGGTTTTTTAGAATTGTATTAGGCGCTATTATGTTGTTTTCGTTTATGTTGCTTATAACTATAAACAAAGCAGCTCTTCAAGCCGTGTTTTTCTTTTCTGGTGTCATGGTAGTAGTAAGTATCTCGGGACTAATCTTTGATTTAATTAAATCAGGAAGAACAGAAAATACTAACGTCGGCATGTTTTTATTCATATATGTGCTGATTACGATTAGCAGCCGTTTGTTATCAAACTATTATAAATATTGAAGTAAGTAGAAAATAAGTAAGAAACGCTTTCCGGGCTGAACGGGAAAGCGTACCCTGCTCCACAGCTATGGTCCACAGCTGTGATCCACTTGTTATAAATAGGAAGCTGGACGCGGGGTAAACTTAAGGTCGCAAAATGCGACCTTAAAAGGAGCTAAGTTTTTGAGGTGCCAAATTGGCACCCCACTTTATTTCGGTATAAATACAACTTATAAGTTGTAAAAGACTTGACAATACAACTTTTATGTTGTATACTTTATGGTATGAAGAAGATAATAGATTACCAGCACAAGGTATTGGAGACGCTTAAGGGCAGGATGAATGACTTTTATCTTGCAGGGGGCACAGCTTTGAGCCTGTTCTATTTTCAGCACAGGCTCTCAGTCGACCTGGATTTCTTTACGCAGGACTTTTCTGCCGGTCTGGTCAAAGAAATAATAGAGTACTTGGGAGAGGCGCTGAAGAAAGAAATAAAGCTTATCGGCCAAAATGAAGGCAAAAATAAAACAGCCCGCATGATGGTTTATAATATTGGTATTACGTCCTCAGAGCAGCTTAAGATAGATTTTGTAGAGGATTTTATAAAGTTGATAAAAAAGCCGCGCGAAGTAGAGGGAATTAAGATTTTATCTCTTGAGGATATTTATCTAAGAAAAATATATGCTGTTGCGGGGATAGTCAGGATAATTGAGGATACGGGCCGTGCAAAATTTTTGGGCGGCAGGACCGAAGCAAAAGATTTTTATGACCTGTATTGCCTTTCACATACGTTTATGCCGCTATCCAAACTTGTTAATAAATATTGCGATGCGTCAACGGCCGAGGCACTTATCCGATGGTTCAGGACGTATGACAGGATGGGTATGATGGATGGCCTTTTATCGCTTGATACAGATAAAAAAATAGACGCTAAAAGCATAGAAAGACATTTTATGAAAGAGATAGATAAGATTATTGAGGAGCAAATTGGCCCATGAGAGCAGACTGGTTGTGGGATAAAAAGATAAGCATATCTAAAGCAAAGAGGATATTGAAAGATATCCAGGCGAGCGAGTTTGTCCCCTTGGCGGCCTTACTTTTCGCTAGAAAAAACGAGCCTAAGGTGGTATTTAAGGAATATATTGCCCCTCTGACTTTTTGCCGGTATTGGGCAAAGATTAAAAAAAGGATGAGGCAGGACAAATGGAATGAGCCGAGGATAATATTCTGGCAGGCAATATATGAAGCATTGGTAGAAAAATTCCGCAAAAAAGGCGTTGATATTTTCATAAAAGAAAAAAAACTGATTAAAAATAAACTTTATGCTGAAACCGGGAAAAAGATAGCCGGCTGCCGGAAAGAACAGAGGCTGTCGCAGAAAAATTTGGCAAAGAAGCTAGGAGTCTCACAACAATTGATCTCGCGCATAGAAAGCGGCAATGAAAACGCCTCGCTTGAAACACTGAGCAATATAGCAAAGGCATTGAACAGAAAAATCAATATAGCGCTTTTGTGAAAAGGAACGGTTTAGATGAGAAAATATTTTGCCATTATGACAGTTCTAAGCTTTTTTCTATGCGGCTGCGGCGGGGAGAAGGCGTCAAAGCCCGCGGAGCCGGACGTTGTTGATTATATAACAGGCCATGAGCAGATAAAGACCTACCAGAAAACCAAGGAGAAAATTAGGGATATAGATAAGACGCTGAAAGAGCGCAACGCAGGTTTTTAGAATGACAAAAAGTGAATAAAGAAGACTATGGCAAAGACTAAAATAATTTGCACTCTAGGCCCGGCATCGTCTAACGAGACGGTGTTGAGGAAGATGATACTTGCCGGCATGGATGTGGCGCGGCTCAATTTCTCGCATGGCAAACACGAGGATCTCGTACATAAGATAGGGCTCCTCCGGCGCATAAACGCGAAATACCGCAGGCATATAAGATTTTTGGGCGACCTGCAGGGCCATCGTATAAGGATAGGAGCCATTGCAGGAGGCGGGCCCATCGAGCTTAAAAAGGGCCGGACGACATGGCTTACCCGGAAGGATATAAAAGGCACGCAGGAGAGGATGTATTTTGATTATAAGGGGCCGCTCGGCGACATAAAGAAAGGGCAGAATATATTCATAGACGACGGGAATATCGCCCTTGAAGTAACCGGGCACTCCGGCGATAACCTGAAGACAAAAGTAGCGATAGGCGGACTCCTCAAAGAGCGTAAAGGAGTTAATATCCCGGAGGCGAAGCTTAAATTCGGCGGGATAAGCCATAAGGACGTTGAAGACATACTATTCTGCGAAAAACGCGGCGTGGAATATATAGCGCAGTCATTTGTGCGTACAAAGAAGGACATGCTTGATGTGAAAGACGCGCTAATGAAAGGTTCTAAGTGCCGGCTTATTGCGAAGATAGAGAACAGGGAAGGTATAAAGAATATCGACGATATAATCGCGATTTCTGACGGCATCATGATAGCGCGCGGGGACATGGGTGTGTCTCTGCCTATTTACGAGATACCGATAATACAGAAGATGATAATAAAAAAATGCAACCGCGCCGGCAAATTCGTCATAACCGCCACACAGATGCTTGAGAGCATGACCGAAAACCACAGGCCCACCCGCGCGGAGGTAACGGATATAGCCAACGCGATAATAGACGGCACCGATTTTGTCATGCTTTCGGCCGAATCGGCTGTCGGCCGCTATCCCGTAGAAACTGTGCGCATGATGAACAGTATAATAAAATTCACGGAAGGGTATCTGAATGAGCTGATCAAAAGCATTTAAAAAAACCTTGACAACTTGTGCGGTTTGGCATACAATACACTCGCACAGCAGAGAAGAGCTGCATTTTTTTTCAGCGGCTTTGTGAAAAAAATCACGATTTGGGTCAGACGCTCGCTTGTGTAGTTAACATAACGAGGGTCTGACCCTAAAAACACGGGATTTTTAGATGCAAGACAACAAAAAAGTACCGAAGAGCGCGATATCAAGGATATCGCTTTATTTAAGAGAGATAACAAGGCTTGAAAAAGAGGGGAGAGACAGCATCTCCTCGGCGGAGCTGGGCGAACTTACAGGCCTCACGGATGCGCAGGTACGGAAAGACCTTTCGTATTTCGGCCAGTTCGGCCGCTCGGGCGCGGGCTATGATGTCGCACCGCTTAAAAAAGTAATAGAAGGGCTCCTCGGCAAGAATAAAGTCTGGGAGATAGTGATTGTAGGGGCGGGAAATATAGGTTCTGCGCTTTTAAGATACCCTGGTTTTAAAAACCAGGGTTTTTTTATTAAAGAAGCGTTTGATGTCGACTCAAAGATAGTCGATAAACGCTTCGGCGAAGTATTGGTGAAGGATGTAAAAGGGCTTGAGGCCGCGCTCAAAGCGAATAAGAATATAAAGATAGCCATCATAGCCGTTCCTGCCGACGGCGCGCAGAATGCAGTGGACCTTCTGGTCAAGGCAGGCATAAAGTGTATTCTTAATTTCGCGCCGGTCCTCCTTAAGGTAAATAACGGCGTTTTAGTAAAGAATATAGACCTCTCCAATGAGCTGGAAAGCTTTTCATTCTTTCTGGCGTCCCAAGAGGATAACGGACGATGAAGCAGAAATTTCTTAAAAAAGAAGACTTTAAAATTTTTGTGGAGGCGCTTGCCGCTACCTATGATGTCTATTATCCCAAGAAAAATAAGCACGGCAATCTGCATTTAGTGCGGTTTTCCGGGGATACGGATGGCGTGATACTCGGCGGCGTAAGGCCTTTTGAGCCGCTTAAGAATTTCTATTTCCATTCGCGCGAAAAGGTCGTAGACGGTTATAAGAAATCCGAACAAGGGCTTCTAACCAAAAGGAAGCCGTATTGTATAATGGGAGTGAAGAACTGCGACCTCGGCGGAATGCGCATCCTGGATTACGTATTTATGGAGGGCGACTTCAAAGACCCCTTCTACATAAAAAACCGCGAAGATAACCTCATAATCGCCTCGGATTGCACGACGGCCATATATACGTGTTTCTGTCACGCCCTTGGCATACAGCATTATCCGGAGAAGAATTATGACATATTGATTTCGGAACTTAGCGAAGGTTATCTTTTGGAAGAGGGGACGGAGCGCGGAGCAAAGTTTTTGAAAAGAAACACAGGCATTTTTAACGAGGCGGATGCGCGGCACATCGAAGAGAGAGACCACATAAGAAAGCATGCCGGCGAGAAGGTAGAAGAAGAAATAAGCAAGCACAATATACCGAATTACACAGAATTTAACGGAATGATAAAAGCTAATCTCGAGTCGCCCATATGGGAGACGGAGACCAAGACCTGCGTCGAGTGCGGGTGCTGCAACGCAGTATGCCCGACCTGCCACTGTTTTTATCTGGCTGATTTTGAAGAGGACGGAAATAAAGAGGTGCGCTATAAGATGTGGGACGCCTGTATGTATAAAAGGTTTGCGCAAGTCGCCGGCGGCGCAAACGCAAGGCCGCATCTCTGGATGAGGCTTAGAAATAGATTCGAGAAAAAGTTCGACTTTTTTCCGGGAGTCGCCGGCGTTTATGCCTGCACCGGCTGCGGCAGATGCTTTTCCGGCTGCCCCGGGAAGATCGACATAAGAAAGATATTGAAAGATTTAGTGGCCCAGATGAAGGCGAAGAGTAAATAATGAATAATCCTTACTGCCCCGTAAAAGGCAAGATAATAGGCGTTAAAGACGAGACATCAAATATAAAGACCTTCAAACTTAAATTGGATAGAAACATCCCGTTTAAGACGGGTCAGTTTGTCGAGTTGACTATTCCGGGCATAGGCGAGGCGCCTTTTACGCCTTCATCGAACCCCAAGATAGAAGATGCGATGGATGTCACCATAATGAAGGTCGGCAGGGTTACATCTATATTACATAATATGGAGATGGGCGATGAGGTGGCGGTGCGCGGGCCGTACGGCATGGGCTATCCGCTTAAGGATTTTGAGGCAAAAGATGTATTGATAGTCGGCGGCGGCGTAGGATTGGCGCCTTTAAGGAGTTTAATATTTGCGCTGTTGAACGAGAGGAAAAAATATAAAAGGCTGGTCGTGAAATACGGCGCGCGTTCACCCAAGGATATCGTTTATAAGGATCTTATAAAAGAATGGGCTAATAGTAAAGATATAGAATTGGAGGTTACGGTTGATATGGGGGACGAGACGTGGAAAGGAAACGTCGGGTTGATTACCACATTGATTAAGAAGGATATGGGCGTAGATACAGGAAACAGCGTCGCCATCGTCTGCGGCCCGCCGATAATGATGAAGTTTGCGACGTTTAAACTGATAGATGTGGGGTACCAACCGCGCAACATCCATCTTTCGATGGAAAAGAATATGTCGTGCGGTTTCGGTAAATGCGGCCATTGTAGAATTGGCCCTTATTACGCCTGTAAAGACGGCCCCGTGTTTACGTACGATAAGTTAAGTAACTTGCATAGTATATGGGAATAAATGAGCACATAACTTACGAAGCCAGAGTTGTATCTGGTTGCGACGTAAGTTATAAGTGCGAATTTACCCTTGACATTTTGATTCAATTACTTATGCTACAAAATGTCAAGGGTTCAATTCGCCCTAACAAACCTCGAGAGCCAGTAACAACTTACGTCATCCCAAAATCTCAGGATTCCGTAAGTTGTGGGCTCATTGAACATGAAAAAACTATTAATCGATCTAGACTTATACGCTGCGAACCGGGACAAGGAGTTCGGGTGCAGCTACTTTTATCATTCCGATAATATGGGCGTGCGTTCGCTTATCGAACTTGCGACTTACGCCATTATATGCAGAAAATGCGAAGAAGCTGCGTGTATACTTTCGTGCCCGAATGAGGCGCTAGAAAGGAATGCGGAGGACAAGATTCTAGAGAAGTATAATATGAGATGCACGAGCTGTAAATCGTGCATGAGCGCATGCCCATTCGGGACGATCTATCCCGAGATGATGACGTATCTTGTGCCGCGATGCGACCTCTGCCTCGATAAGTTGATGAAAGACGAAGTCCCTTCCTGCGTCAAAGAGTCGCCGGAGGGCGTTCTGAAATACGGGGACTTTGAGGAAGATAAAGAGAAGGATATATTAGCCGTCGGCAAGAATGTGCTCGTAAAAGCGGAGCATTGGGAAAGAAACGGGGTAAAAAAAGTAAAATGAATATAGCGGCGCGCTTGTTACAATTTATTGTGTTTCCCGGCTTTTTATTTACGGCTGCTGCCGGGCTTTTTTTGTGCTGGTTGGATAGGAAAATAACGGCGAGGATCCAATATAGGATTGGCCCTCCTTGGCACCAGCCGTTAACGGATATCGTAAAATTACTCGGCAAGGAGACGATGATTCCGGCCGGCGCCTCGAAGGCGACTTTCCTTACGGCGCCGCTTATCGGCTTGGCAGGCGTTACTCTGGTATCGACGCTTTTAGGCCTTACGGATTTTGACCCCAAGGTCGGATTCGTAGGCGATATCATAGTTGTCCTTTATTTATTGACGCTGCCGGCACTTAGCGTAATACTGGGCGGATTCAGTTCAAATAATCCGCTCGCTAGCATCGGCTCATCAAGAGAGATGAAATTGGTACTTTCATATGAGCTTCCTTTTATCTTAGCGCTCCTTGTGCCGATTATAAAATCGGGCGGACTATTGACGATAGGCGGGATTTTGAATTATCAATTAGCGGAAGGCGCTATATTGAACAGCGTATCGGGTTCATTTGCCTTGGTTGCGGCGATACTGTGCGTGCAGGCGAAGCTGGGGCTTGTGCCGTTTGATCTTGCGGAGGCCGAGACGGAGATTGTCGGAGGGGCCTTGATAGAATATTCCGGCCCGCCATTAGCTGTTTTTAAACTGACAAAAGCGATGTTATTATTTACCTTGCCCTTATTTTTAACGATCCTGTTCCTAGGCGGCATAATATTGAACGGCACAGCTATCTTATGGGGTGTACTTAAGCTGGCGGCTTTATTGGTAGTGATCGTTTTGATACGCAATACGAACCCGAGGTTAAGGATAGACCAGGCGCTCCGCTTTTTCTGGGGGCCTGTGACGATTTTGGCTATTCTAGGCGTCATTTTGGCGCTCTTTGGATATTAGAAGGAAAAATGGACTTAAAGAAAAAGGCATTGACAAAATCACTGTGGGCCTTCCATATGTCGACGGCAAGCTGCAATAACTGCGACATCGAAATATTGGACTGCCTTACGCCCCGGCATGACATAGAGCGTTTCGGGATAGTCCTCATAGGCTCGATAAGGCACGCCGATGTTCTGCTTGTTACCGGAGTAGTAAATAGAAACTGCCGGGACATTGTAAAAAAATTGTATGACCAGGCGCCGAAGCCGTGCCTTGTGGTGGCGGTCGGCACATGCCCCGCCGGTAGGGGCATATTCCACAATTCGTATAATGTAGTGGAGGCCGAGCCGCTGGATAAAATCATACCGGTTGATGCATATATACCCGGCTGCCCGCCAAAACCGGAAGCTATTATCGACGGGATTGTGAAGCTGATCGATAAATGCAGTAAAAGCCGTTGAAGCCGTAACCAACAGCGTTAAGTGTGGTGGTAAAGCCAATCGGCGGGACATGTTGAACCCCATAATTTCGCAGGAGCATCAACGTGTCCCGCGACTAGGAGAAAAATGACGCGAGAAAACATAGTAAATAATATAAAGACAAAATTCGGCGACAGGATAAAAAAGCTCTACGACAAGTCCGCAAAGCGCATATATATAGATGTAAAGAGGCGAGACATCCCCGACATGATACGCTTTATCTTTAAAGATCTGGGCGCGAGGTTCAATACAGCAACGGCGCTCGATAATCCCGAAGACATAGAGATAATGTACCATTTTGATTTCGATGAAATAAGCCTGATTACGACGATACGGGCTTATGTGCCCAAAAACGATTGCGTTATTGAGTCAATCCTGCCCATCATGAAGGGCGCGGAGTGGATAGAGAGGGAAATACACGAGCTTTTCGGAGTGGAATTCAGGAATCACCCCAACATGAAACCGCTTCTTTTGCCCGACGATTGGCCGAAGGACAAATATCCGCTTCGAAAAGAATTTAAACTTAGTTCGACGGAAGACACCAAAAACGGTTGCAGTTGAACCAAAAGAGTAAAGACGACGGCAAAGACAATATGGGGACACCCTCCGTCGGATAATACAAGTGCCTTTTAAGGAGAGTGTCCCCGACAAGGAATAACATGAGTGCCAGTGTAGTTAACATAACGAGGGTCTGACCCCAGAGGTGTACATGAGCCACAAAGTAACCATACCAATAGGGCCTTACCACCCGCTGCAGGAAGAGCCGGAATTTTATAAACTTATTGTCGACGGCGAGAGGGTGGTGGATATAGACGTGAGGATCGGCTGGAACCACCGCGGCATAGAAAAACTTTCCGAATCGAAGAGCTTCGACCAATCCGCCTATCTCGTTGAGAGGATATGCGGTATATGCTCTACGAGCCACCCGTTTGCTTTCGTCAATGCCGTTGAGGACATAGACGATATACACGTTCCCGAAAGGGCGCTTTATATAAGGACGATAATAGGAGAACTTGAAAGGATACACTCTCATCTTCTTTGGCTCGGGCTTGCGGGACACTTCCTCGGCTATAACACTGTTTTTATGTGGGCGTGGAAATACAGAGAACCTGTTTTGGATATATTCGAAGCAATATCAGGCAACAGGCAGAATTACGCCATGATGAAAGTCGGCGGCGTGAGGCGCGATATAGATAATACTGAGATCCCGCATTACAAAAAGATCCTCAACGACGAACTCTTACCGGCTGTAGAAATGTTTCGCGGCGTCGTACTAGACGATCCTGTCTTAGCGGCGCGCCTTAAGGGCGTAGGCGTACTGACGCGCGAAGATGCGATAGACTATAGCGCCCTCGGGCCGACCGCAAGGGCATCGGGATACGATATAGACGTCCGCCGCGATGAGCCGTATGCCGCTTACGGCAGAGTGAAATGGGACGTAATAATCCAAAAAGAGGGCGACGTTTTTGCCAAGACGGTTGTAAGGATCCTTGAGGTTATAGAGTCCATAAAGATAATAAACCAATGCCTCGATGAATTGCCGCACGGGCCGATAGATGAAAACGTCAAACATATATCGCCGGGCGACGGCATAGGCCATCATGAGGCGCCGAGGGGCGAATGTATTCATGTAGTCAGGTCAGACGGCACTAACCGGCCGGTGAGGCACAAAGTGCGCGCGCCGACTTATATGAATTTTCCGACTTTCAAAAAGACGATCGTCGGTGAGACTATAGCCGACGCCACTATAATATTAGCCGGCATAGATCCGTGCTATTGCTGCACGGAAAGGTTGACCGTAGTGAATAAAAAAGATAAGATGATGTATGATGCGTACAATCTTATCCATATGTCACAGCACAAGACTTGGGACTTGGGTAAATCGCTCGGCTTTTCCGATTTGGAATTGATAAAGAAAATGGGGAAGAAAATTGAATAACCCTCTTTTACTGATAAGTGTTACTTTCGCGGCAAGCCTCGTATGCGCAATTCTGCCGCGCATTATGCGGTCAGGGTTTGCGCTCGCCGTTTCCGCATGGGCGCTTTTCGTCTCGTATAATATATTCCGGCTTAAAAATGCGAGCTGGGACATATTCGGTTATACAGGCATTTTAAGGATGGATGGACTCGCCGCATTCGTACTTCTCTTTATTGCGCTATTCGGCTTTCTCATCATACTGTATTCGATCGGCTTCCTGAAGGGCGTATCAAATTCCCCGGCACTATACTATCCTTATATACTTGCGACGATAGCCGGCTCTATCGGGGCCGTCCTTTCGAATAACCTGATTTTGTTTATCAGCTTCTGGGGATTTTTGGGGATTACGTTGTATCTTTTAATAAGTCAAGGCGGTGAAGCGGCGAAAGCGGCCGCAAAAAAGACATTTATAATAATAGGCGGCTCAGATGCCCTGATGATACTCGGCGTGGCGATCATATGGAAGATGACAGGCGCTATAAATATGGATTTAGTAAAGATACCGCTCGATAGCCATCTTGCCGTTTACGCATTCGTCCTTCTCGCACTCGGTGCCTTTGCAAAGGCAGGGGCAATACCAATGCATACGTGGATTCCCGATGCGGCAGAGGCGGCGCCGCTTCCCGTAATGGCATTCCTTCCGGCGAGTCTGGACAAACTCCTCGGCATATATTTTCTCGCGCGCCTTTCTCTCGATATGTTTATAGTGCAGGCGAATTCCGCGATGAGTATCTTTTTACTGATAATAGGTTCCGTTACGATAATAGCGGCGGTAATGATGGCGCTTATTCAACACAGCATGAGGCGCCTTTTGGCATATCACGCTGTCAGCCAGGTTGGTTATATGGTTCTCGGCATCGGCACGGCAAATCCTATAGGCATAGCGGGGGGCCTCTTCCATATGCTGAATCACGCCATTTATAAAAGCACGCTCTTTTTGACTGCCGGCGCAGTGGAGAAGGAAACAGGGACGACGGATCTTGATTCACTCGGCGGATTGGCGCGTTTTATGCCGGTATCTTTTGTATGCTGCCTCATAGCATCGCTCGCGATATCGGGCGTGCCGCCTTTTAACGGTTTTGTATCGAAATGGATGATATATCAGGGGATAATAGAGATGGCGAGTACTCAAAATAAAATCTGGGTACTCTGGCTCTGTGCGGCGATGTTTGGAAGTGCCCTTACACTGGCAAGCTTTATGAAACTCCTCCACGCTGTCTTTTTGGGGCAAACGGGGATTCGTCAAAGAGTAAAAGAGGTGCCAGTTACCATGTGGCTTCCCATGTCTATACTTGCCGCGCTCTGCGTCATCTTCGGTATATTCGCGTTTCAGATACCGCTAAAGAATTTCATAATCCCGTCGGTTCCGGCCGGCGTATCTTACATCGGCTTATGGCAGCCGGGTGAGGCTACCTCATTTATTATTATCGGGCTTGGCATCGGCTTCCTTATATATCTGATGGGTAATATAAAGAATACTAGGACGGTCGAACCATTTATAGGCGGCGAGACGCTGCCTAATGAGGCGAGGCCCACCGGCACGGAATTTTATAACACCATTACGGATATCCCTGTATTAGATAAGATATACACAATGTCTAAAGGGGGCTTCTTCGATGTGTACGAAGTAGGAAAGAAGCTCACATTTTCTATTTCGGGAGTGTTGCAATATCTTCATAACGGTATTTTGCCTACTTATTTGGTTTGGTGCTTATTGGGTATGATAATATTGTTTTTGGTATTTAGCGTATTAAAGCCTCTAACTGGTTTTTAGTAAAGGATATAAATGGAACTACAGTTACTGTTACTATTCATGATTTTGGCGGCAATTGCAGCGGTAGAGATAGAAGACCTTCTTTCCAGCATAATCGCCGTCGGCGCAGTAGGGTTGGGGCTTTCGCTGGCGTTTTTAATCCTTAAGGCGCCGGATTTGGCTATTACGCAGTTGGTGGTAGAAATTTTGTGCCTTATCATACTGATTCGTGCTACGGTTAAGAAAGATCTACCTTTTTCTACCACAGGACGATGGCTATTTAACACTTTTTCTACCTCGGCCTTCATTATCGTTTTTCTCGTATTCGCCTATTTCGCTCTTCGGGAATTGCCCTCGTTCGGCGAACCTATAATGAGGGTGGCCGCGGAATATATCAAAAATGGATTGCAAAAAACCGGCGCAGCTAATATTGTGGCTGCGATAATTTTAGATTTTCGCGGATATGATACTTTAGGGGAGGCGACAATACTCTTTACTGCCGTAATCTCGGTTTTGGCCGTTATGCGGAAGGCGGGCAGGATAAAAAATGAGAAGCGATGAAAAAGGGATGACATTAATCGTCAAAACCATTACAAGGCTGACCGTTGGCTTAATATTGCTCTACGGCATCTATATCGTTTTGCACGGTCACCTCTCTCCGGGCGGTGGTTTTGCAGGCGGGGTTATCATAGCGCTTTCTTTTATCAATCTTATGCTTGCCTTCGGTAAAGAAACGGCGTTAAAGAAATTATCCGAGGCATGGGTATCCACTATCGAAAGCTTTGGGGCATTGATGTTTTTGACTATCGCATTGCTCGGTTTCACAGGCGGTTATTTCTTCTTTAATTTTTTCCTAAATAAAGGTAAGCCTTTTACGCTATTCAGCGCGGGTATAATTCCTTTATGTAACATCGCCATCTCGCTTGAAGTCGGGGCGGGCTTGTTTGCCATCTTTGCGGTATTGGCGCTATATAACGGATCGAGGAAAAAAGAATGAGTGTCTATATATTGTGCCTTGTTTTATTTTGTGTCGGGCTTCATTGCGTATTAAGGAAAAGGAATATCATCAAGATTATTATCGGCTTGGGCATTATTGAATACGCGGTTAATCTCTTTTTTGTTTTGACAGGCTACCGCGCCCAAGGCCGTGCGCCCATACTAGCCAGGGACCAGGAGATTTTGAATATGGTCGATCCCCTGCCGCAAGCCTTGGTATTGACCTCAATCGTAATCGGCTTAGCAGTCACGGCATTAATCGTGGCCATTGCCATAAGAATTTATGAAAAATACGGCACTTTCGATATTACTCAAATACGGAGATTAAGAGGATGACCCTTCCGATTTTTGTAATTATACCTCTTGGTGCAGCGTTCCTGATTTCGCTCTTGGGAAAAAGGGTGAAATATGTCGCCGATATTCTTGCCAATCTGGGAGCACTCAGCCTCTTTACATTTTCGCTGTATTCTATCGTTAGCATTTCCACAAAAGGGGTGATCGTCTATAAAATGGGAGGCTGGATGCCGCCCATAGGAATTGCGATGGTTTTGGACGGCCTGACGGTTTTTATGTTAGTTACGGTGAATTTGGTAAGTCTCGTCGTGACATTGTATTCGGTGAACTATATGCAGAAGTATACGGATAAATGGAAATTTTATACGCTTTTTATGCTTATGCTGGCGGGTATGAATGGTGTCGTTATTACAGGAGACCTCTTTAATCTATTCGTCTTTTTAGAAATCGCCTCGATTGCAAGCTATGCCTTGGTCGCCTTCGGAACAGAGGCAGAGGAATTAGAGGCATCGTTCAAATATGCGGTTATGGGTTCAGTGGCATCAACTTTCGTACTGTTAGGGATAGCTATATTGTACAGTTATACCTCCACCCTGAATATGGCCGATATGTCTTTAACATTATCTCGCGGCGCATCCGGATATTTAGTCAATTTCGTGGCAGTATTATTTTTAATGGGTTTTGGATTAAAAGCAGCGCTCGTTCCTTTCCACGCGTGGCTTCCCGACGCGCATCCATCGGCGCCTGCACCCATATCGGCAATGCTGTCAGGCGTGCTTATCAAATCGCTCGGCGTCTATGCCCTCGCGCGTGTTTTGTACAATGTATTTGGCATGAACATCGTTTTTTCAAATATACTTATGTTTTTGGGAGCACTTTCCATGATGGTCGGCGTTCTATTGGCCATAGCTCAGTTCGACCTTAAGAGATTGCTTGCATACCATTCTATAAGTCAGATAGGCTACGTGGTGTTGGGTCTCGGGTTAGGTACACCGCTGGGGATATTGGGCGGATTATTTCATTTATTTAACCATTCCATCTTTAAGTCTCTTCTATTTTTAAATTCAGGTGCCGTAGAGTATGCAGCCGGAACGCGCGATCTTAACTCGATGGGCGGTCTGAATCAGAAGATGCCGGTAACGGGGGCGACATCTTTTATTGCCTCGATGGCCATAGCAGGCATTCCGCCGTTTAACGGTTTCTTTAGCAAGCTTATTATCATCTTTGCGGCGGCCGAAGCCGGCCGTATGGGGTATGCCTTCTCGGCGGTAGTCGCCAGCATTTTGACATTGGCGTCATTTATGAAGGTCCAAAAGCTCGCTTTTTTCGGAACGCTTAACGAATCTTTAGAAAAAATAAAAGAGGTTCCTTTACTAATGCGGCTGTCGATGATAATTCTGGCGCTTATATGCGTCGCCGGCGGCTTATTGATAGTGCCCTTTTTTAGGACATTTCTTCAATCAGCAGTCGATACCCTTTTATCGGGCAAGAGTTATGCCGATGCCGTATTCGGAGCTATAAAATGATCCTTCGACGCACTTCGTTTGCTTCCTTCGACAGGCTCGGGACACTTCAGCGAAGGACACTGAGCAAAGTCGAAGTGCAGGGTCATAGTGAGCGAGAAAGACGAGTCGAACTATGACAAAAAGCCGTTTCTTATTATTTTTACTTGCATTTCTAGTGTGGATGTCTCTAACTTGGCCTTCCGATTTGCAGCATCTTTTGGTCGGCGTCATCATTTCCGCTTTCGTCTCTTTTATGACCGGCGACATGTTTGTGAAAAGGCCGCATCACTTTATGCATCCAAGGCGCTACTTTTGGTTTCTCTATTACATCCTGCTATTTATCTGGGAATGCCTAAAGGCGAATATCGATGTGGCATACCGGGTCGGCCATCCCGACCTGCCGATCAGACCCGGGATCGTCAAGGTAAAAACGACTTTAAAATCGGATACGGCCCTCACTTTTCTGGCAAACTCCATTACTCTGACACCCGGGACGATGTGCGTTGATATAGATCCCGAAAACGGCATTTTATATATACATTGGATAGACGTAAGAAGTGAGGATGTCGAAAAAGCAACAGAGATTATCGTAAAAACGTTTGAAGAGGTATTAAGAAGGATTTTCGAATGACCCATTCGACTTCGCTCAGGGTCATCCTGAGCCCCTCGACAGTGCTCGGGATGGTTCGAGGGAGTGGTGAGCTAGGTCGAACCACAAACGACGAATGGAATGAGGAGCGCGTCGAAGGATGAAACGAAGATTGCGCTGGATATTCGGATTAATGATGATCGCACTTTCCCTCGCGGCAATTGCCTATCACCCGTTTCCTTCGCTATTGGAATGGCAATCTGTATTTTTGAAACGCTCGTTTTCGGTGCTCTTTTTCTCAAGCGCTCTCTGCCTGTGGCGTATCGTGCGAGGCCCAACATCGGCCGATAGGGCTGTGGGCATAGATGTCCTGGGAATATTGGTGTTGGGATTTTGCGCGATATTGGGGGTACCGACGGGAAGAGATTGGTATATCGATATCGGGATCGCATGGGCTTTACAGAGTTTTATCTCTACGCTCGCATTAGCAAAGTATTTGGAAGGAAAAGGATTCGAGGAGTGATATGAGAGAGATATTAGGAATGGTATTTATAGTGGTTGGATTGGGCTTCGATTTCTTCGGATGTTTAGGGCTAGTAAGGCTGCCTGATCTATATAACCGACTTCAGGCCGCAACAAAATGCGTAACATTGGGAACTTGCAGCATTCTGTTTGGCTTGTTCCTGTTCAAAGGTTTTACCGCGGCCGGCATAAAGGCGATACTTTGTATTATATTTGTCCTGCTTACATCACCGGTAGCGGCACATGCATTAGCAAGAGGCGCTTATAAGGCCGGCGTAAAATTGTGGGACGGTAGCGTAGTAGACAAATATGAAGAAACCAAAGATTAGAGAACTTATAGAAGCGGTAAAGGCGCTTATAAAAGGGCCGTACACGAATCCCTACCCTTTTAAACCGCACATCCCGCACAAAAGATTCAGGGGAATGCCGGAATATACCAAGGAAGGATGCATCGGCTGCGCCGCATGCAAGTACGTATGCCCGTCGGACGCGATAGAATTCACAGATAACCTAAAGACTAATCCGCCCGCCAGGACGATGGTGCTTAATTACGATCTATGTAATTACTGCGGAAACTGCTCTTTATGGTGCACCACTAAAGACGAGGACCCGCCGGGAGTGCATCACACGACCAGATTCGACGGCGCCTATTTAGACCGCACCGATAGAAAAGCGGTCACGACTACCTCCCTTAACGAACTTGCGCTTTGCGAAGCGTGCGGCGATGTGGTCACCACATATTCACACCTTAAATGGATTGCAAGAAGACTGGATACGCTTGCATATTCCAATCCTACCGTCTATCTCGCTGATTTGAAAGAGATGGGTGTTATAAACGAGAATTTAATAGCGAACGCAAAAGAGATGACGAGAGCCGACCGCATCAAGATACTTTGCGCGAAATGCAGAAGAAAAACCACCCTTGAAAAATAGGGATATAGATGCCTGTAAAGCCGATTTTATACGAATTAGATCATTTTCCGGACCCTGTTTCTGTTTACGGATCCCTGCGGAACGAGCCGTATAGCTCACTTCTCGACAGCGGGATGGACGCGAAAAAACTCGGCAGATTTTCTTTCATCGGGTACGACCCGTTTATGGTCGTTGAGTCTAAAGGCGAAGACATTAAAGTGATGACGCAAGACGGCACCGAAAATTTTAAGGGAAACCCTTTTACTTTTCTAAAGTCGGCGCTGTCTTATTATAAAACCGAACCGATAACCGGCGACATACCCTTCGTTTCGGGATGCGTGGGTTATTTTTCCTACGACCTGCGCTATTTTTTAGAAGAATTACCCCGCTATTCTCAAGACGACATCCGCACGCCGGATCTCGTTTTATCATTTTACGACGTTATCATAATTTTCGATAATCTGCTTAAGAAGGCCTATATATCCTCTTCCGGCCTGCCGCAGTTAGACGGCAAAAAGAATGCGGATAGGGCGAAGAAACGGCTTGAATCCGCTAAAAAACGGCTTAAAGATCTATTGTCAGGCGCTTTTGAGGCCGGATCCGGAGTAGAATACGCCGGCGTAGACTTGAACGGCTCATTTTCCCGTTGCGAGATATCTTCGAATTTTACGCGGGATGGTTACAAAAAAGCGATTGAAAAAGCCAAAGACCATATAAGAGAAGGCGACATATACCAGGTCAATCTGTCTCAGCGGCTAAGCTGCAGTTTCAACGGCGACAGTTTTGAATTATATAAGACATTAAGACGGATAAATCCCGCGCCATTCGCGGCTTATTTGAATCTTGAAGATTTCCAGATCGTGAGCGCTTCGCCCGAGAGGTTTATTAAAATAAGCGATGGGCATATAGAGACGCGGCCGATAAAGGGAACGCGGCCCCGGGGCAGGGACGAAAAAGAAGACGCCGGATTAAAAAAAGAACTTGTTGCCAGCGAAAAGGACAGAGCCGAGCACCTCATGATAGTGGACCTCGAAAGGAATGACATCGGCAGGGTATGCGAATACGGCTCCGTGTCGCCTAAGGAGTTTATAATAGTCGAGACGTATTCTACGGTCCATCATCTGGTCTCTACCGTCAGCGGCAAACTGAAAGACGGCGTGGACGTCATAGATTGCCTTTGCAATTGTTTTCCCGGCGGCTCGATAACCGGCGCGCCGAAGATACGCTCGATGGAGATAATAGAAGAGATAGAGCCGGCAAAAAGAGGCATATATACGGGCTCGATAGGATATATAGATTTTAGCGGCGCCGCCGACTTTTCCATAATTATACGGACGGCCGTGATAAAAGACAGCGTGGCGTATTTTCAGGTGGGAGGCGGCATAGTGGCGGATTCTGACCCCGACAAAGAATATGCCGAGACGATGGATAAGGCGCGTGCGATTATTGAGGCACTGTGCATAGAAAAGAAAAAATACTCGGCTTATAGCTAAATGAGAAAATATACATGAAAGTCTACGTAAACGGTAAGATAGTTGATAAAGATAAAGCGCTGGTATCCGTCTTTGACAGAGGGTTTCTTTACGGCGACGGCATATTTGAGACCATGAGAAGTTACGACGGTAAGATATTCCGCATACAAGATCATCTTGACAGGTTATATTCGGCTATGAAGTTTTTGAAGATAAGGCAGCCGCTCGCAGATAAAGAAGCCGAGAAGGTCATTTATGAATTACTCGAGGCGAACGCCCTTAAAGACGCGCGTATAAGGGTCACGATTTCGCGGGGTAAATCCGAAGACGGAAAGATGGACATCTCAAAAAGTGAGCCGTCAAATATGGTCGTAATTACGGAAGAATACGTCCAACCGCCTGACAAATACTACGAAAAGGGCATAGCGGCCAACATAGCGCGCTCAAGGCGCAATAGCCGGAGCGTTTTGAGCAATTTGAAAGTTTTAAATTACCTGGACAGCATACTTGCCAGAAACGAGGCTATCCCGAAAGGATTTTTTGACACAATATTCCTGAACGACGCCGGCTATGTGTGCGAGGGAAGCACGAGCAATATCTTCATGGTTTCGGGGACGAGGCTCCTCACGCCTTCGGGTGATTGCGGGATACTTCCGGGAATAACAAGAAAAGTGGTTTTAGAGATAAGCCGTTACGCCGGAGTCGGCACCGAGGAGGGCAGGTTCGGGGAAGACGAATTAAAAAAATCGGCAGAGGTATTTATAACGAATTCGATGTTTGAAATAATGCCCATAGTCAAGATAGAAGATAAAATAATAGGCGACGGTTCCGTAGGCAAAACGACCCGTAAGATACACGCTTTATATAAAGAGCAGGTTGCGAAAGACACCAAAAGCGCCGGCAGTTGAACCGAAAACGTAAAGAAGATACCAAAAGCCAATATGGGGACACCCTCCGTCGGATAATACAAGTGCTTTTTGGTTCGACTGCGCTCACCATTCCCTCGAACCATCCCGAGCGAAGTCGAGGGATTAAGGAGAGTGTCCCTGACCAGTGCAGACAAGGAGAATAACGTTGAAACGTTTATGGATAGTATTAATTTTTTTAGCGGCCGTACTTATTAAGCCGCCTTTAGCGCGCGCCGAAGAAGATAAAGCGCCGCGCATAGACATAGTCGGCGACAACCTATATTTGGATGGCAAGAAGTTCCTGGTCCGAGGCGTAGGTTACAGCCCTTTCAGGCCGGGCATATATCCCGGAGGGCCCGTTTCTCTTGAAATAGTTGAAGCGGATTTCAAAAGGATAAAAGAAGCGGGATTTAATACTATACGCGTGTGGGATACAATGCCGGAAGCCCAGCTTAGCCTTGCCGAAAAATACGGTTTAAAAGTCATACAAGCCGCAGGCATCAAGCCAAACGCAAAGTTTGACTACGAAGGCTTCCTGCGCCAGGCACAGAGTAAAGTAGAACAGATGGTGAAAGTGAGCAAAAACCATCCGAACGTCATCATGTATTTATTGACAAACGAACCGCATTCGCAGGCCATCGTTGACTCCGGGGTCGACAAGACGATCGATATGTATAAGAAACTCATAGAGATCGTCAAACGGGGAGACCCGTCGCGGCCGGTCAGCATGGCTAATGCTTATTGGACGCTCTGGCTCGATCAGTCGATGTGGGATGTAGTCTGCTTTAATGTCTACAACTATGATCCCGCCTTAGTTAGAGATATAGGATACGCGAATTTTATAGAAAATCTAAGGGACCTGCACGCGAAAGAAAAACCGTTTTTAGTGACCGAATGCGGACTCAGCGTCTCACCGCACGGCCCCGGAGGAGAAGGATACGGAGGAAATACGCAGGAAGAACAAGCCGAAGGCATAATAAAAGATTTGCGCGGCCTCATTCAGGGCGGCGCTATCGGCGGCTGCGTCTTTGAGTGGAACGATGAATGGTGGAAAGGCGGCAACGCCGCCATGCACGATCCTCACCCGGAAGAGTGGTTTGGGATCGTCGGAATAGAAAGCAAGGAAAATCCGGCGGGCGCTCCGCGCAAGGCCTACTATGCCTTAAAAGAAGAATTTAAAATGATAGTAACGAAGCCTACCGAGGGCTACCGCATGTTTAACAGCGCCGATATAGAGGTCAATGCCTCTTCCGATATAAAGAATGTCCGTTATAAGTGTGATGAAGGCGAATGGTCCGGTTTGACTAATGACTCTGAGTGGTGGAGGGGGATGATCGCCGGAGAATCGCTGGCGAGCGGCCTTCACGCACTGACTATCAAAGGGATAAACGGGAATAATGCCGAGGTAAGCCGCAAGTTTAATATTATAAAATGCGCCAGCAAAGAGGAGATATTACCGGCCGTAAACATAGAACTGACCGCCGATAAGCCGGCTTATCAAAACGGCGATATTCTGAAAATAAAAGCGCGGCTTCTGGATAAAGCCGGCAATCCGCTGGAAAATTATCCGATAAGGATGGGCGCATTCAATTCTACCAATAATTACACGAGATGCTGGCAGGGAAGGACTAACGACAGAGGCTTTTTTACGGGCAGCATACCCGTCATCGGCCGCCATAGCCAGTGGTATTATGTATATTGGGCCGGCACAGAGACGGAAGATTATTCGTATAAGACAAAAGAAGGCAAAATAGGATATGTCAGGGCAGAATCCGGCGACGGCTTCCCTATAAAATGGCTTACTGCAAAAAAGGCAGAGAATATAACCGTAGACGGCGTGGTAGAGGATGAGTGGTTAAAAGCGGACAAGATCGACATAAATTCCGATGCCAATTTCGTAGAAGGCTCTATACAGGATAACGATGATTTAAGCGCTGAGGCGAGAGTTTTATGGGTTGAAGGGAACATCTATATTCTAGTCTGCGTACAGGATAACTTGCCGGCTAAAAACGGTTACGAAAAATGGGATTTATGGAAAGGGGATTGCGTAGAACTGTTTATCAGCATTGACCCTGCGAAGATACAGGAAAAAGGATATACGGCTTCCGATTTTCAGATATTGATAGGCACGAACGGCAGGATGTGGATAAGCAATCAGGCGAAAGGCGGCGTAAGAAATAGCGCGCCCGTACTAAGCTACGCAATGACAAAAAAGACCGAAACCGGCTACGTGCTGGAAGCGAAGATAAATGTATCAAATTTTTGGGATAAACCCTTTAGGGTATTCAAAAAAGATGATATACTAGGGTTTGATATAGCGATAGGCGACGCGGACGAAAGCGGGATCCGCAAAGGAAAGCTTGTCTGGAACGGCACAGAGGAAGGTTATAAAGATTCGTCTGTTTGGGGCCGTTTAAAGCTTGAGTGACAAGATGTACCAAAAACGTTTGCAATGGACCAAATGACTAAAGATGGCGGTAAAGACGAGAGGGGGTCAGACACTTGCCAGTGTAGTTAACATAATGAGGGTCTGACCCCGATAGCTCATATACACCTACGCGGTGTAGAGAATACACCGCGTAGGTGTACGGAGGTTTTAACATGAATAATACCGAATACCGTCTCGAGAAATCCGGCGATTTCGTAATAGAAAATTACGGCAAGGCGAAGGCATTTTCAAGCTTCTTCCCCGGCATAGCGGGTCTCGACGGTATACCTCTCTGGGCATTTTATGTCAATAGAGGCCAGTGCATATCCAGTTTCGGGACAAAGGATAAAGACGGCGCCATACTCGAATTCCTTCCGGCCAATCAGGCGTATA